>Ga0224517_1000028_pt1 | contig 41288 bp, 51 predicted proteins | sample IRFST100metaG_FD_179886 | JGI IMG/M metagenome (GOLD analysis project Ga0224517, IMG submission 179886)
CGTATGGTTGAACCGCGGGACACTATTAAGATCGAAAATGTGGTAGCCTCAACCGGCATTGGAATAGAGATAAACCTCAAGCAAGCCACGCTTGCGTTAGAGGGTGCAGATTATGATCCTAAACGGTTTCCGGGCCTCGTGTACCGGACCAAGAACCCGAAGACGGCTGCATTACTCTTTCGATCCGGAAAAATTGTCTGCACGGGTGCAAAGAGCATAGATGAGGCTCATAAAGGCATTGAAAACGTATTTCAAAGTCTTCGCAATATTGGAATCGACGTGAAGGGAACGCCGGAGATTAAGGTGAGCAACATCGTCTCGTCAGCAGATCTACACTCAGTGTTGAATTTGAACGCAATTGCCATCGGTCTCGGGCTTGAGAACATTGAGTACGAGCCCGAACAGTTTCCCGGCCTCGTCTACCGGTTATCGGATCCTAAAGTGGTGATTCTTTTGTTTGGTTCTGGCAAACTGGTTATAACCGGCGGCCGAAAGCCCGAAGATGCGGTTAATGCGGTCGATCGAATCGTTAAGGAGCTTAAAAGCTTAAGTTTTCTGTAGTTTACTCAGTTTTGGCCGCTACGCTAAAGGATAATCCCTGAATCAGAGCGCTCAAAGGCACCGATTGTATCTGCGCGAGCTTGAGAGTAGAGGTGTTCAGAATGTGCGCTCCTAGTCAGCGGATGACGATTCTAGCGGCATTTTGAACCTCTAGTTTCAGCGAATGGGGCCCGTGAAGTGCTCCTTTTGTTGGCCGCTTAAAGTACCTTTGTGAGCTGGCTTGTACAGCAACCGGTTCATAACTTTGAACTTCGCCCTTCGCAATAACCTTCTTCCCAGATTTCGAGCACAGAAATCGCAAGCTTTTCTGCGTCGTGTGTGCACATCACCTGCTGTAACACCTCCTTGATCTGGCGGAGAGGTGGCCTGGAGCGGGCAGCACTACTTATTTTAGCGATTGGAGCACGTAAAAGAGCCCGTTGAAAATCAATCTCGTTACCCTTTGATTCACAGCTCTTTATTGACTGCGAGTACGTATGTTATTTGACGCGTGTGTTCTCTACAGCCAATATATAAGGTCATGAGCAAACAACCAAAAGCACGGTTACCTGTGAGCGAATTATGAACGCAGTCGACTTAGTGGTTCTTCTTCTCATTCTGCTCGTGGCATTCAGCGCCGCGCGTCTGATACTTTGGGCGTGGTGGATTCGCAAGCGCAACGTGAGGATGGAGAGATACGACGAACGGTGGCTAAGAAAATGAACTAGAACCCAGACTTGAGCCGAAGAAACTGTTAATCGGTAATCATAAAAAGACGATAAAACTTCTGTTGAGGGGGTATACGAGTGAAATGGGTTGATGTTGCAGATACACAAGATATTCAACTAGGCAAAATGGGCCTTGTTGAGGTTGAAAGAAAAAAGGTGGTCATCGCCAATGTTGAGGGCACGTTCTACGCATTCAATGATCGGTGCCCGCATATGAATGCGCCACTTCATTTGGGCACGTTTCACGGTAAGGTGATCACGTGTGCTCTTCACTTTTCGTCGTTTGATGTAACAACTGGAAAGAAACTTTCAGATCCTAGAGAGTTGAGCGTACCGCCTGAAATCTTCCAGAATATGCCCGCTAATTTTCTTCAAATGGAGGAAAAGCTGGCTGAAATCAGGCGGCAGATCGAGACACTCGACCTTGAAACGTACGAAACTAAAGTTGAGAACAATAGAATATTTGTGAGGATCTGAGGCGTGAAGCCGCCACGACTAGGTCTCAGACGCCACGTCTAGTAAGTCACTATAGGCCATGACTGCCTCAGCAAGGAGATGAAACTATGCAACGCATTGGAAAATCAAAGGTCACTAAGTTAAACGCCAAAGCGGGCGCCGTCTACCCACTTATTAGGCTCCCAAAGACCTGCGCTAACGAAATTGGCAAGGTTGCTGAGATATTTGAGACTCAGCACGATAACAGACGGGCACTTCTGGTCACTTTCAATGACGGAGCAGGGCCTAGCGAAGTTATACAACCAGATTCAAAAGTTATACAACTTTTGCCTAAAGTTATACAACCCGAGGGCCTAAATAGCGTCGAGTCTCGCTTTTCTGAACTTGAATCAGAAATCAGCCAGCTAAAATCACTTCTTTTAGAAAATAAAGCTTCAGCGAGTTCTAAAAGCAAAAAAGGAGCGCCTGAGTCGGGATTTAAACCCGAGTCGGAGCCTCGACAGGGCTTATTTAGGCATTTTAACTGATTCTAGGCATTCTTTTGACTACTGCAATTCAAACGGGCAAAGTTCGCCGAATGGGAATTGGGATACACTCGACAAACTAAAACTAAGGTTTTCCAAAAGCGAGTTAACAAGTTATACTGACAGACGGGCAGTCGGACTAAGCTGAAAAACAATAATTTGGCTACGAAAAGCTGCGCAGATTCTTTGGAACTCCACAAAAGAAGAGATAAGCAAAACGACTGTGGATGCATTGCGCCAATACGTGTTACACAAATACGTCGACGTGTATGCCAAGCGGAAAGTCATCAACTTCACGAAGGCATTTTTCCGGTACTTAGCGAAAACACGGTTTAATACAAGGTACCAAGCGTTCGAGTTATTTCTCGAAATGCCGAAAGCACTTCAGAAACGTAAACACGTTACTAGTAGAATCGTCACCAAACGCGATATCGAAAACGTTCTGGCCGCTATCGAGCAAGCTGCTGAAAAAGAAGAAATTGACGAGTGTCACCGTCTCAACTACCGAGCAATAATGCTATTCGGCGCCTTTACAGGCCAAAGGCCGCTGGCGACTATAGCGCGACTCACAGTAAACCAATTTAAACAGGCGTTAGGCCAAGACAAACCGGTGCTCGATATCCCGCCTGAATGTGACAAAATCAGGATGCAGCATTACTGCCCTCTCCATCCCCAAGTCGTTGATGCCGTCAACCTGCTTCTCGACGATCGAGATGATGGCAAGTTTATTTTTGAGCAATTGTCTTTTGAACGGTGGCTGCGGGAACGGAAGATACTGCTGTCTCAATGCGATGCTCGTTTCGTGATGGGCGACTTGCGAAAATTTGCCGAGCAGTACGGCGACATCATTCAATGGGAGCAGTCAAATCGTGCATACATTCTAACTCACGGCGTATCGGGAGTTGACTGGCGATTCTACAAGCATCCACTTCCAGATTCGGTTTATGACATTTATATGAAGTACTGGGGAGGCGTAAGGCTTAAAAATCTGAGCTGACGCACTCATGCAGTTTCTAGGCGCTTCAGCACGCGGCTGCGTGTAAAGAAAAAAGGGGGTAGGGGGATTAGTTCCTCTTCCTCACTACGTAAGCGGCGATTATGAGTCCCACAGAAGCAAGCGTGACATCGAAGCCAGGCGTCGTAACCTGACTTGTGACCGGAGCTGCGCTGCCGATGGCGTAGACGTTGCCATCGTTGCTTCCAACGTAGATTACCCCGTTTGAGACGGCGGGGGAGGAGAGCACTGCGTCACCGCTCGTGTAGCTCCACAGCTTCGCCCCGGTCGTGGCGTTGAAGGCATAGACGTTGCCGTCATCGCTCCCCACATACACCGTTCCATTGGCGACGGCGGGGGATGAGTCGACATAGCTTCCGGTCGTGTAGTTCCACAGCTTCGTCCCGGTGGTGGCGTTGAGGGCGTAAGTGTTGTTATCATCGCTCCCCACGTAAACCGTGCCGTTGGCGACGGCGGGGGAGGAAGCAACCACATTTCTGGTCGTGTAGTTCCAGAGCTTCGCCCCAGTGGTGACATTGAGGGCGTAGAGGTTGTGGTCATTGCTCCCTACGTAGACCACCCCGTTCGCGACGGCGGGGGAGGAAAGCACAGCGCCTCCGGTCGTGTAGTTCCAGAGCTTCGCCGCGGAGGTAGCGTTAAGCGCGTACGTGTTATGGTCATTGCTCCCCACGTAGACCACGCCGTTGACAACAGCGGGGGAGGAGAGCACGGCGTTCCTGGTTGTGTAGCTCCACAGCTTCGCCCCGGTCGTCGCGTTGAGGGCATAGACGTTGCCGTCCTCGCTCCCGACGTAGACCTGCCCGTTGACGATGGCAGGGGAGGAGTGAACGTAGCTTTTGGTCGTGTAGTTCCAGAGCTTCGCCCCAGTGGTGACATTGAGGGCGTAGAGGTTGTGGTCATTGCTCCCTACGTAGACGACCCCGTTTGAGACTGCGGGAGATGAGTACACCTCGCCTTGGGTCGTGTATTTCCACAGCTCAGCCGCGGTCGTGGCGTTGATGGCGTAGAGGTTGTGGTCCCAGCTCCCCACGTAGACGACGCCCTTGGCGACAGCGGGAGAGGAGCCCACGTAACCTCCGGTGGTGAAGTTCCACGTCAAAGGGCCATTCGACCTCCCTGCTACGGGGGTGTAGTCGCCGGTGTGCGCAGCGTTATACCGGTATTGCATTGTATCATACTGCGCCACTGCAGGAACGGCTGCAGCGCTTGCGAATAAGACAGTAATGAGAAGAATAACTACAGAAAATGAGAGGATTTTATATGCATGCATGATTGCCTCTTAGAACGTCCTGAGCGACCTAAAAGTGCCAGAGTATAAGATAAAAGCTCCGATTTGAAACTGACGGCGGGCAGTGTGCTCTAGGGCTTTGAAATTGAAAACAATAAGCTAGGTCCGTCACGAAGCCACTCGCCGCGGACGGCGGTACTCTTCGCAATACGGAACGTGCTCTCGGTCGCCGCGCAGCCTACAATGTGCGTATTTCTCGCACCGCTGACAATTCATCATAGGTGCATTTTTTGGACGGTTAGAATAAAGAAGTCTACTTGTGCGGCGAGAAACTAGCCGCAGCTAAACGACAACGCTTAAGGTATCACGCCCCTTTTTTTGGCTGTTTAATTTCATTTTCCGTCAAAGGGGGACTTTTATGATGAAAAAGTTGTTAGTTAGTATCGTGCTGATAATGGTTGCCTCGTTATCGATAGCGGGTTGCTTATCGTCACTTAGCAGCAACCAAGCGGCACCGAGCGCTGCGTCACCTTCTGCTTCGGCGTCCGCATCAGCAACGCATTCACCTCCACCATCGCCAACGTTGACGCCAACTTCCTCTCCCGGGGCACTCCCGACACAGGTTTCCGTATCGGGGCCGACATTGGTCGTTCGAGGGCAACCAGCAACCTTCACGGCTGCGATTTACAGCGTAAATGAGCGCACAAACGTCTGCGGCGCAGTGAACTACTATATCGACAACTATGCTGCTGGCGGAACATGGGTTATTAATCCAGCCGGCACGTGCTCTGCGTCTTCGGGAGGCTTGGTGCTCGCAGGTGCCGATACGGCAAAGCTCTCGCTTGGCACGCACACGGTTAAGGTCGATTGGTTAGGTAACAACGCCTATGGGCCGTCGCAATCCGTGATGACGTTTACGGTGACATCTCCACCAACCCCCACACCAACCCCGACTCCCACACCAGTGCCCACCTTTGAGCCATCGTCGCTGCCGCTGCCGACATATCCACCGATACCGACACCAGTGCCGACTCCGCCTCCTACACCTACACCAACGCCGACTCCTCCACCGATATAGCGGTTATTGCAGCTGCGGTCGGATAAGTAAGTCGGGGCTTCGCATGTGTTAAGGTTCGGTTTACTGCGTTTAGCATTGCTCGGTATGAGTTAGAATGAGCGCGGCGTAATTGGAAAAAAGAAAAAATGACAAAAATTACGTTAAAAATAGTTTTAATGCTAGGCGTTCTCTCGGTGCTTATCGTTAGCGTCGCGGGTTGCACGTCGAGCACGTCGAGCACGACAAACAGCTCTACGGGAAGAGCACACAATATAACGCGGTGACATACGCTAATGCGCATTTAAACGACAATGTTAAACCGGCCTTTTTAGGTGAGACAATCGTTAGCTCAAAGGTGCTAGAGAACGGAAGCAACGGCGCTACGCTTTCGGTCGTGATACACAACACAACGGGCGACGATATAACGACGACCATTAGCCTGAACATACAGCAATTTTCGAGCGTCAATGATGCAACGACCGCCTTTAATAACCTGAGCACCGGGTATGCACTGAGCCTGCCGTCGAGTAGCGCGATGGAAAATCCGGCAAGCGCGGCATATAAAGACACGACGGGGTACGAGCCAACGGCAACTAATTCGGGTTATGAGATTAACGGCTTACAAATCAGCACCATCTCACAGCAAGGCGAGTTTGTGACGTGGGGAGTATCTTCGTTTAATTAAAGAGGTTCCCCAGGATAACGAGAGGCAGCACTTGACTTACTCTGGGGACTTAAGGAGCCCCTCACCACGGCACGTAGCGCGGACGGCGATAATACTCGTAATACGGAACGCGCTCATCTTCGCCGCGAATCTTGCAGCCGACGAATTTTATACATCTGCGACAGTCCAGCATTAACAGACACGATGTGCCGCTCCCTTACGTTCGTTACCTATATGCTAAGAAACTAATGACTGGCCAGTCGAGTAAGGGTTCACAGTTGCCTTGTGTTAGTCCGCGTGTAAAAAATCGGTAGTCGGACTATATCAACGACCTAAATGCGCTGGGCCCCATATTTTTTTGGCGACAATCTAACGGCGTTGGGGGGGTCTAATGGCCTAACACTAATGTAGACTCCAAAGGCTTTATTTATCGCAGATACCACGAAAAAACGAAAAAAAGAATTAACGGGGGAGAAGAGTTAAAGTTTCTGCAAGTTCACGCCGAGTGCTAGTTTCAACAGTTTGTCGTAGATGTTAATGAACATCTCATTAAATCTATCAATTTGGTTTGTCATGTGAGATGATTTTCTTAAGCTGATGTCAGGTTAGTTGAAACGCTGTTATAGTTATTCTTTATACGGTTTTAGCGCTATTCCAACTGGATAACTAAAATGTTGGGGGAATCGAATCAACGCTGAAGTTGGAGGAGTAAACCGTGTATGATATCATTTTTCCAAACATTCTCTTTTTAAACGCGCTTGTCTTCACTACTATAATCGTTGCTGTGACAGACGTGGTTATGTTTTACGTAATCTGGAGCGGAAGAAGACACTTAAACGCGCTGTTCGTCGTCGGAGCTATTTTTATCACCATGGTACCGTTGGCAATTAATCTCTGGGTTCATATTTATCCAAACATTCTCTTTTTGAGAGCGCTTGTCATCAGTGCTATCATCATCGCTGTGATAGACACGCTTGCGTTTTACATAATCTGGAGCGGAAGAAGAAAAATAACTCCACTGTTCGTCGTCGGAGCTATTGTTGTCACAACGGTACCGTTGGTAATTAGTCTCTGGGCTAACATTTTATAGATATGTTGGTAAGACCGTCAGTGACGCCACAGCTAGCTAAAATGACAGAGAATTGCTCACTTAATCTCTACCGTCTTAGCGTAGAAAAAAGAAAGAGCTTGCGCAGTAGGAATAATGCTTGAGCACGTGGAGACGCATAATATTATTTCATTCTACTCCGCGCCTGACGACCCAGCTGTGCTTAAGAAAAGCCTCTGATGTAAGTAATTGGAAGCGCGATCAGTATTTAGTATGAGGTCTGAGTAAGCTCACGCCCAAAAATAACTTACGCTCGCATCACAGCCGATCAGCCGTTCACTCGGCGCAAGCTTGCGTGGGGGGGTTAACGCCCACGGTAGTTCTGTTTCTTGTGTCATACTCGGCACTAGCGCGCCATTCCTTCTTCATTTTTTCGATATGGTCGCCAGCTTCGCTTCTGTCTCTTTCTTTCACTTTCAGCACAGTCTCGCAACTACAATATAACAGGCCAGAGCCCACGCCGTTTGTGCAAGCAATCCACCATCAACCTGATACGGGCTACAAGAAACAAGCCCTCTACAACCTCTTCGCTGCCTACGTTCACACAATGCCGCTCGAACAACTGTTGGACAGCGTGGAACGAGCGCGGCGAAAGGCACAGCAGATTAAGCGACGTAGTCCGCTAGGATGACATATCAAACGCTGCGTTGCCCAGCTTCTGCAGAAGAACCGAGCCGGGGCTGGATCACGATGAGTCGAGCAAGCACCAAATGGGCGACATTGCGTTCGCGCTCTGCAGAGGCAGACCTTAGCGAGTGCTGAGCAGAAACCCGCCGAGGCCGAGTGCCCATAGGATGATCGGGTAGGCGACCAATCGCTCCATCCCGCCGAAGCCGATGCCGTGCATGTGCTTCCGGGTCAACAGCACTAACGCAGCGAGCGAAATGACCCCGAGTCCGATTGAGTAGTACGCCAAAGGGACGCTCTCGTACGAAAAGGCGCAGATCGCAGATAAGCCCCCGAAAAGGAACGAGACGAGCGCGCAGCGGAGATGAAGCCTTCCGGTGGTCTCGGGGAATATCCCCACGCCAACGATTCCGGCGCCCCCAAGGACGATGAAAAGCGTCGGCACGGGGCCAAAAAAGCTCGTGCCAATGAGCGCGCCGCCTACGATCGCGGCGCCGAAGACGATGATCGAGGCGTTGAAAAGGCGCGCGGTGCGTCCGACGCCCAGGTCGCTGATGGCGTTATTCGCGATGCTGTAGCCCGGGTAGCGCGCCTCAGCGATGATCATCGCGAGGACGAACTGCGCCGCGCCGACGAAGCAAAGTGAGCCGATGAGTAACTGGTTGGCTACCGCCATCTCGCGTGACCTTCTGTGCGTTGATCGCCATCTCTCTCTCTTCTATTTATACGTGTCTCGCGGCGTGCGTCTGGCGAGAGCACACCTCAACGCAGCAGAGCCACCCCTCCGCCAAATTATTGACGTCTTGCGGCAGGTGATGTGCACACCAGACGCAGAAAAGCTTGCGATTTCGGTGCTTGAAATCCACGAAGGCGGTTATCATGAAGAGCGAAGTTCAAAGTGGTAAGCTTTCGTTCCGTGCACAACTCAACCCACAAAGGTATTTTAAGAGGCCAGCAAAAGGAACGCTGCACCGGGCTTCGCGATAATGCGGCGGTTCTTCTTGGTCTTGCTTTCTTTCCAACGGCCCAAGCCATGTCACATTGACAATGTTGCCGATGATTGCAAAGGTAGCTCCGACAATAACCACGACTATGGTGGCCAAAACGGCGTTATTTGTTCGGATAGACAATCCAGCAACGATCACGACAAATACTGCAATTATAAGTAAAACGATAGTCGCTCTTGATGAGTCAGAGAGCTTGTTCATCCCATTTTGGTCTATACAGCGCAGAGTTGCGAAAGAGGCGGTCGACCCGTTCGCAATCTCCATTAGTCCAAAATGCGAGCTCTGCACTTAACGCCAGATCCGCCTCAGAGCTACTAGGATATTCTGCCGTGTCTCCGTCATAATACAACCGATGAAATTTAGCGCCGTTTTTGGCATTGGCCGCCTTTTTCAAAAGCTCATAGTCCTCCGGCAGCAACTCCGTGGGTTTTCCCAGCACTGGATTCCGACTTCCATAACCAAATACGTCCGCGTGCACGGCATCAATGCCTTCTTGGTTGTCGATTATGATTTGGAAGCCATCAAGCATGTGGCCAGTCACCGTCAAAAACCGTTCTGAGTCGTACATTTCAACTGGGCCTTTACGCCTGCGTCCGTCAGGCAGTTTTGCATAGACGAAGATGCGAAGCCCTTGGCCTGAAGGAGAAATCTCAGTATAGCTCCTTAGCTGGTCGACGATGAGCTTTGCTTCGTCAGTGATCTCTCCTGTCGCGGGGTCTCGGCAATCGTCAAGGTCAATGCCGACGATTCCCACTTCTTTTGATACTACGAATCCGATACCATCGTAGCCATCTTCGTATGTAGAAAGGCAAAAGTCGAAGCTGGCCCATTAAAAGCAAAAAAGGAGCGCCCGAGTCGGGATTTGAACCCGAGTCGGAGCCTCGACAGGGCTCCATGATAGGCCGCTACACTACCCGGGCCTGCGCACGCAAAGCGACTGCCTGACGCAGCACAGCTTACTAGCCAAGTATCGATAATAAAGCTTTCTGCGGTGATTTTCGAGCGTGCCCCTGCCTCTGACTGTTTCGTGGAATGAGGTGCACTTTTTGCAAGAGCTTCCGTCAAAGGCTGTGCCAAATCTGCACACGGTTTTAAAACTTCTTCGCTCGGTTTTAAAACCGTGTCTTCCTTTGGCACGCTTTGTTCTGTCACAATGAGGGACGCTTGCCTTCCTTCGTGTCAGTCTCATAAATACAAGCAGTCTTACCCACGGCATCAAAATGCAGTTTGGGCAAGCGCAGCTGTGGGTAATCAATACCTTTGGCAGATAGCTTGCCGATTTTTGATTTTCCTATAAGTTGCATAATCCCACCGATTTAGCTGACATCTCACAACTACCGGTCCAACCTTTCCAATCAATCGCCCCTCTCCGTGTCTCTCGCTTGCTTCGCAAGCTCAACCGCTATAACTAGTGCGTCGCTCTGCGAGATTCTTTTACCTAGTCGAGCAGCCTCCTTAAGCTGAAAGCCGATTAGCAGCTCCCGCGCCTCCTTAGAGACTAAGATTTTCGTCCTTTCCATGTTGTGTCCCGTTATCCTATATTGATATGAACCTTTCTCTGACATTAACTCCTCGAAGGGTAACTTATACCCCAACATGTTAGAGTTACGCGGTGCTTCGTTGTAGCTCTGCATATTTCGCTCCGTTGCCGATTCTAGAGAGTCACATCGGAGCTACCAGACCCGCCGAGTCAACCGCGCCAGAGCTAAGAATTAGAATCTCGGGATATTTAGCACCCCACACGATTTTGAGGCCGTCCGCTTACAATATAACCGATTGCTGCCGGTCGCTGTCAGCTTTCGCAGCAGCCTAAAAGTCAAAGGAATCTAAAAAAGAAGAAGCTTTTAGGAGCTAAGGAACGGGTAGAAGCAACCCCTGTCTGTTGACAAGGTCATCCTTTTTCTTTCACCTTTCACTTTCGGCACGTTCTTGCAGTTGAGTTATTTCCGTCAGCACAAATGCACCGTATGTTCAAGCAATTCATTCACGCACTGACGTTGAAGACAGGAAGCAGGCAGTCTACAACCTCTTTGCTGCCTACCTTCAAACGACGCCGCTCGAAGAGCTGTTAGACGGCGTGGAACGAGCGCGGCGAGACGCGCAACTTAGATATGTCGTAATTCACGGCGCGGCGTGCAGCTACTGTATTGGCAGAGCCGAACGGCTTGACGGGTCATATCTGCGGACGTTCGCGCTTGAGTTAAAAGAACAGCTTGCCGAGACTCTCCCTGCGTTTGTCACGTCGATTTTGACTCAGCCGCGTAGGCTAGAGGAGAAAAGTGTTGCGAAAAAAAAATCGGCAAGACAAAATAAATTTATCCGGAGAAAAGTAAATGATCAAAAAGAAACGCAGCGGGGCCTGATGAACGAATACAAGAAGCGAAATCCTGCTAAACTTTTCTGGGTTGTCATACTACTGATCATCCTGTACGCCGTACTCGATGTAATCGCTCAGAACCTGCCGCCACATTATAGCCCAATAAGCCAAGCAGAAAGCGATCTTGCAGTGGGCAAATTTGGATTTATCATGACCTTGAACTTCTTGAATCGCGGAGTTCTTTCCCTTGTGTTTATTTTTGCCTTTCTCAGAACTTTAGATCTAAGTGGAATTGCCAGGTCTCATTTTCGAACAGGCACATATCTGCTCGGCGCGTGGGCAATTGGAGCGATACTCCTTGCAATCTTCCCGACCGACGTACCTGCCACACCTGTTTCGTGGCACGGTGCGATTCATATCGTTGTTGCACTGATCGCCTTCATCGGCGGTGCATTCGGAGCTTTTGCCATTTCATGGAAACTGGGCAAAAATCACGAGTTTGAAGGTTTGAAACCTATCGCGCTACCCTTGTCCGTAATTGCTGTGATTCTTCTGGTAACCGAGTTCGGGTTAGATTTCGTATTCCCTCACCTAGACGCGCGCATCGGTGGGCTGACTGAAAGAGTATTTCTCGGTTCCGTCCTTCTCTGGATTGGGATCGTATCTGCATATCTCGCCACTCATGTGTGCCAGACCAAGGTGACGCCAAACCAGACGAGCGAATAAGTCTAGGGTTTGGGGAAAAGTTCGCAGAGCGGAAGCCATTGCGATCACGATCGCAAAGTGGCTTTCAGCTCGAACGGATTGTTAAAATCAACGTCTTCTGCATCTGCAGAATCTCAAAAATCTCCTCTCGCTTAAACTTCGAGAGTTTCACCGAAGACAAATCTTCAAGAACATTTGACCAAGGATATTCTTCGATCGTGAATCCAGCATTGGTGAAAAACTGTCGCACAGCATTTTCGTCTTCAAATGTGTTCGTTTCGATGTCACGCCCAGTCGCGCCAGATACACTCTGCATCCGTTGCTGCATAGTGTCATCTGCTTGAGCAAAAAACTTGAGGGTTTGTTTGGTGTTCACATCCGGTGTAACCCATACTCCGTTATATTGTCTAAGAAGGGCATGGATGTTGCCTGCCAAGGTTTCTTTTTCTCCGCTGGTAAGGTACGGAAGTAACCCCTCCGTGATAATCGCAATAGGCTTGTCTGATCGAAAGGGAATGGCCGCTTGCAACAAACTTTCTCGATCAAGTGCATTTGCAACCCGGTAATACAGGTTTGAACGATGTATGTTCAATTTTGCAAGTATGGATTCGGCAATTGCTTTTTCCTGTTCTAAAATCTCCGGCAAATCAGTGGCTACATAGACTACGTCAGGGTTTTCAGTCATTGCGAGACCACGCGGAGAAAGTCCAGCGGCGATTTCCAAAACTTGTGTAATATGGTAACGTGCAATGATCTGATCAGTAGTTTTGCAGCGTGCCTCCAAATTGAAAGCAGACTGAGTCATGAATTCCGCGCTCTTGCCTGCGAGTGTTTGAAAGTCTGTCTCTGCTCCGCTTGCTGCGGCTATCTCCTTGGCGAACGGAATATCGGTAAACGCCCTTATGTGCGCCACTAGCTTGGCAGTGGTGCTAATTTTTTTATAGGCTTCTTCTTGTACCATATTTACTCATCACCCTTTTGTGCCCATCTACTCCAAGGATTTTGTACACACACGCTTATTCGCAATATATAGACGCCCCCACGCGTGTCAGAAGGCACGATAAAGACTCCGATTGAAAGTGATGTCAAGACCGCCGAGCGCAGAGCCGAAAGGGTGCCGCTCGACCGTTGGTTAAGATTACCACCTTTTTTGAAAGGTTACAAGCCACCCCCCGCAACGTCCTTTTAGCTGCTCGTATGAAGCAGTTGACCCAGTGGTTAGCAGTTTTTTATAAAAAAAATGAACGGAGCCCAATATGGCGTTATCCCGTAGTCGGGTTTATATACGCATTTTTGGGGCAAAGGCATGTTAGGTGATAACATGGCACAATATCAGAACACGAAGTCGTTTACGATCGACAAATTTATCGCTCCCTTGCCTCAGCCCACGGAGATCCGAGGGGTCGGCTCAGAAGGAATGCGCGTTAAGAGGGCAGGAGTAGACAGAACAACGAGAGGCGATCGGTAAATGCCCTATGCAGACCCCGACCGGCGTCGTGAATACGACAGGGAATACAAGCGGAAGCAGCGGGCCCAGGCAACGACGAAAAAAAGATTCAATACGGGTCAGACCGCCTCTGAAATTGAAACTGTCGACGACGTGCACGGCCTGTTTGCCGTCGTAGAGGAGGCGATATCCTTCGTGCGCAATGACCGCCAAAGCACAGGCGTAACCAAGGGCCGAGCTTTGGCATATATTGCCTCTATCATCGCTCGAATGCTGCCGCTTCTCGAAGCCGCAGACGCTCAAACTAAGGATTGGGATAAAATCCGCATAGAACACGAGGTGGTTATAGATTTCACCAGCAAGAGCGCAAAAGACAGTCAAACCGCTTATGACTACATCAACCTGGCGTTTAGAATTGATGAGGAAGTCGCGCGACGCCGCGCGTGTGAAGTGCATCAGCAAGGGTGAACCCTACCCAGTACCCCAAAAAAGGCGGCGCGCAAATTCCAGCGCTATAGCCCATCAAGTTGCTATGCACTCCTGTTCCTGCTTGACTTCTCATTGTATACGGGAACAATCCCACGACCGCCTGATTGTTAAATCTGGTTGTCACAACAAAACTACTCATCTGCAGCTGAACTTCAAAAAGAAGTGTTTCAGATCGCTTGCTGAAGCTATTTGCACAAGGCGGTTTCCCGCGCGGCATCCATCGTTGCCTCACTGATTATGCCATTCGTGCAGTCGCATAGAATCTGCGTCGCTTTTTTCATCCAGTTAACACTCTTTCGATCAAGGCCGGCAGTACGCCACTTTTTGCAGCTCGTTAGCTAGCTTCGCGAAAACGTCAACTGAAGCGTACCAGGGTCTCCATGGTCACAGGAATCAGGCAGATAGCTCGTCTGTGCCTTTTCAGTTATAGAGGAATTACTAAGGCAACTGCTAGGCAATCCAAAATGGCTGTCAATTCCGAAACAAGGGTCAAAAACTTGAGGAGAACTCGACAAGGCCCTATGATGATCCCTGCACTACCTGGGCTTGCGCACGCAAGGCGACTGCCTGACGCAGCACAGCTTACTAACCAAGTATTGATAACAAAACTTCATGCGGGGGTGCGTGAGCCTTCAAAACAATTTAGAACGGCTTGAGCGCTCAGCACACGCGAGGCACGGGATCGCCTAGTGGAGCATCTACAAAGCGAGTTCCACCGATACGTGTCGTCATCAGAACTCTTTTGCCGGTCCTAACCTCACCAATTATGGCAGCGTTTCTCCCGTACTTGGTCTTCTTGATCGCGCTGAGCACTGCCTCAACACTGTCGGGCTCTACGCCGATGATTGCCTTCCCCTCATTGGCAACTTCCAGCACGTCGATGCCCAACATTTCAGCAGCAGCCTGTATTGACTGATTAATTGGCAGAAGGTCTTCTTCGATAACGATCTCCACGCCGCTTTTACGTGCCATGTCGTTCAGGGCGCTCGCCACGCCACCCCTTGTGGGATCCTTCATCGCAGTTATTGCAGAAGCGTCAACTTCGAGTGCGGCTTTGACGGTGTGCCATATGGGGGCGACATCCGAGCGCAGCTCCGTGCGAAAGTGGAAATCCTCCCGCTTGGCAAGCACCGCGATGCCGTGATCGCCGATCGTGCCTGTGATGATGAGCTTATTCCCGGGCTTCAGACCACAGTCCCGTACCGGCTTCTCAACAAAACCGATCCCTGCGGTATTGATGAGTATTTTATCAAGCGCGCCCTTCTCAACGACTTTGGTATCACCGGTAACGATCGCCGCATCTACCTCCTGAGTCGCCTCATCCATCGATGCCACAATCCTACGCAAATCGCTGATCGCAAAACCATCCTCCATGACGATCGCACTCGTAAGCGCGAGCGGCGCCGCACCCATCATGGCAAGGTCGTTGACCGTTCCGGATATCGACAGCCGTCCGATGTCCCCTCCAGGAAAGAAGATCGGCTTGACCACGTGTGTGTCTGTGGTGAGCACGAGATAGCCACCTTGAGCCAGCGGAATAGCCGCGCCGTCGTCTAACGATTCCAAACCAATGCCGCCGGCGTTCTTGTTCTTAATCTTCATTAGAACGTCGACGATGAGTGCGTTCATCATCTCGCCGCCCGCCCCGTGAAGCAAACTTACGTGTTCGTTGCCCGTTGCTTCTTGCGTTTGCATGACTCAGTCACCTAGCCGTCTAGCTCTCGTCTTCGAGCTCGACCTCAAGATTTTTAATACAGATGTCCCGTCCTGACAGCAGCTCGTACATGCCGCCACACTTAGGACACACGTAGTCTTCGTCCCCCAACGCGCCCTCAAAGCCGCACTTGCACTTAGCGACGGCGGGCTGCGTTTCGACTCTCATTTCGGCGCCCTCAAAGGGGCCGCCTTCAGTAATTATTTCAAAGGAGAACTTGAGCTGCTCAGGATTCACCATCGCGAGCTGCCCGACCTCAACGGTCACCGAGACCAGTCGTTTCACCGGTCGACTTTCGACCGTTTCCTTCACGACGTTGACAATCTCGGTCGCGATGCCAAACTCATGCATTTTCCTGCTCGAGCTCTTCCAACTCCTTAAAAATCGCAAGCGTTTCGAGTGCAGATTCCTTACTGAGCTTCTCGATGGCGAAGCCGACGTGGATCAGCACGTAGTCCCCCGGGCGGACGTCCTCAACAAGATCCAGGCTTATCTCCTGTTCCAAACCGCCGTAGTCGACGACGCCTTTATTCCCCTCTACCTTAATAACCTCTGCAGGAATTGCAAGACACATGTAGACTCCTATAACAAACAACAGTGCGAAGCTCATCGCAGCACCCGGTCACTGGAAGAACCGCTTGAACGTCGTACATTATATATTTTTGTTCTGCGGCCATATATAGCTTCCCTCGCCCCGCTTGGCTGTATACGCGCTAAAAGGTTTTTAAATAAAGTGCCCACTATATCTTCTGTCGAGCGACCAGCTGCAAGACGCGTGGTCCTTTTTGACTTTTTGTCCGTGTGCGAGGCGGGGATCTACCGACATGAGCGACCCAATCGAATCAATCAAGCGCTACGAATTCAAGCGCGTTATCGAGAACCTCGAGGGCAAGAAGGGCCAAGCCACAGAACTCATCACCATCTACATCCCGCCCGACAAACAGATCTCAGACGTGACAAGTCAGCTTCGCGACGAGTACGGCCAAGCGGCGAACATCAAGTCGAAGAGCACGCGCACCAACGTGCAGAGCGCGCTCTCATCGATCATGTCGCGCCTCAAGTACTATCGCTTTCCGCCGTCAAAAGGCATCGTGATCTTCACCGGGACGATCTCGCTCGGCGGCGACAAGACGACTATGGAAACGCTCGTCGTTGAGCCGATCGAGCCCATAAAATCATATCAGTACCGCTGCGATTCAACCTTCAACCTCGAGCCGCTCAAGGAAATGCTGAGGGAAAAGGACGTTTTCGGACTCGTCGTGGTCGACCGAAACGAGGCGACGGTCGGCATCCTCAACGGAAAGCGCATCGAGCCGACGAAGCACCTCACTTCAGGAGTTCCGGGCAAACACACGAAGGGAGGGCAATCGCAGCGCCGTTTTGAGCGCCTGCGGCTCATCGCCATTCACGAGTTCTTCAAACGCATAGGCGAGGCGGCGAATAACGAGTTTCTCCAACACCCTGAACTCAAAGGCGTGCTCATCGGCGGCCCCAGCCCGACCAAGGAAGAATTCGTCGACGGTGAGTACCTCCATCACGAACTGCAGCAGCGGATTCTCGGAGCGTTCGACGCCTCTTACACAGACGAGTTCGGCCTCTCCGAACTTGTCGAAAACGGCGCCGAAGTGCTGCAAGAGCTCGACTTGATGCGCGAGAAGAACCTTGTAGAACGCTTCCTCAAGGAGCTCGTACACGATTCCAACAAGGCGACCTACGGAGAAAAACAGGTGCGAAAAGCTCTACAGGTGGGCGCTGTCGACACCCTCCTTCTCTCAGAGGCGCTTCGCATTCAGCGCGTGACCAACAGCTGTCCTCTGTGCGGATTCACGCTTGAGGAGACGATTCGCGGGATCAAAGGAGTGGGGGTGTGCCCCAAGTGTGAGGGCACTATGGAACGGGTGCGCGAGGAAGACGTCGTAGATGAGCTCATCCGCCGAGCGGGAGATACAGGAACGGCGGTCGAATTCATCTCGACCGACTTCACCGAGGGAGAGCAGCTGATGCGAGCATTCGGTGGCATCGCAGCAATTCTGCGCTTTGCGATCGAAGAGCAGTAGGGAGGTCTCGTGTTTCTAACTTTCCGCAGGCACGTCGAGCAGCTATTAGCTGAGGCGTTAGAAAAGTGCCAGTATCCAAGCGACAACCTCGCACTTACCGTCAAGCCCGGCTATGCTGATCTGACCAGCCTTATAGCTTTTAAGCTCGCGCCTATCCTTAGGCTGAAGCCTCAGGAGATTGCGCAAAACGTCGCTGAATACCTCGGCGCTGACGAGCTCGTAGCGCGGGCCGACGCAGCAGGACCGTACCTCAACTTCTTCGCGAGCAACGACTACTTACATCGTACGCTTCGCACCGTGCTTGAGGCAGATCGTGACTACGGCAACATTGACGCTAAGGGGGCAGTGGTTCTCGAACACACGTCAGCGAATCCTAACGGACCCCTGCACGTCGGTCACATTCGTAACTCGGTGATCGGCGACACGCTGAAGCGCTGTCTGCAGCAGGCGGGGTACCGCGTGGAAACCCAATACTACGTCAACGATATGGGCCGACAGATCGCGCTCGTCGTCTGGGGCATCATGAACTTCGCGCTCACCGAGGGCAAGAAGTCAGACCACGCCACCGCCGATATCTATGTCAAGGCGAACGCCGCCGTGGAACTCCACCCCGCAAAGCTTGCGGAGGTTAGGCAGCTCATGCAGCGCTTCGAAAGCGGCGATCAAGACGTACAGTGGCTTTTCAAGGACGCGGTCGAGTTTTGCTTGCGCGGCATCAGCGAGACCCTCAAAAATCTTCACGTCGCTCACGATCGATTCGTGTGGGAGAGCGAGTTCCTCGACGATATCGACGGCATCATTGCCGAGCTCCGAAGCCACAGGGTCACCGAACGTGACGGGTCAACGCACGTCGATTTGTCGTCGTTCGGAATCAGCAAGAACCTCGTGGTGCGGCGCTCTGATGGCACGTCGGTGTACGCAACGCGCGATATCGCCTATCACGTCTGGAAGGCGGGGCGATGCAACCGCATGATCGACGTGCTTGGCACCGACCACAAGCTCGCGGCCTTTCAGGTCGGCAAAGTGCTCGAGCTCCTCAACATCAACGCTCCCGAAGTCGTCTTTTTTGAGTTCGTCTCGCTACCCGAGGGCTCAATGAGCACGCGCCGCGGCCACTTCGTCAGCGCCGACGAGGTATTAGAAAGGGTGACCGAAAAAGCGTACGAGGAGGTCGCGAAACGGCGTTCGACGCTGTCAGAAAACGAAAAGCGCGCGATAGCACAAGCTGTAGGCATCGGCGCGACGCGTTATGACATGCTCCGGGTGTCGGCGGATAAGCCGATGGTCTTTGACTGGAACGAGGCCCTCGACTTCGAACGTCAGGGAGGACCGTTTCTACAGTACGCGCACGCGCGCGCCACGAACATCCTCATAAAAACCACGTTCGACAATCAGTACGAGCCGGACTTGCTGACCGACGAATACGAGGTGAAGCTCATAAAGCTGTGTGCACTGTTTCCCGCAGTGATCGAAGACGTCACGGTGAACTTGAGCGTAAGCGCGCTGGCCGCCTATGCGCGTGAGCTTGCTGAGGCGTTCAATCAGTTTTATCGGTTCTTGCCCGTGCTCTCCGCAGAGCCCGCGATGTCCCGCGCACGGCTAGCTTTGGTGACGTGTGCGCGCATCGTGCTACGAAACGTACTCAACTGTCTCGGAATCGAACCGGTTGATTCGATGTGACGTGCCCGCTTATGCGACGAAAGAAGGCTAGCGAGTCATCGCCCGTATCCTACCGCCAGACGCTGGCAAAACAGGGCTATCACGCTGTCGGCTGTGGAGGGGCCGTCAAACCCTGTCTCTGGCTGAAAAAGTCACTCCGCAACGAAGGCGTGTGCTATAAAGAGCAATTCTACGGCATTCACGCCCACCGGTGCATTCAAATGACGCCAACTCTGCACTGCAATCAGCAGTGCCTTCACTGCTGGAGGGCTACTGATCTTGACGCTGCGGAGAAACCTACCTTCGACGAGCCGCAAACCCTCGTCGACGGGTCGATAGCGGCACAGAGGAGGCTCATATCAGGCTATAAAGGCTCCCCAACAACGGACCTACACAAGCTGGAAGAAGCGTATAACCCGAGCCAAGTGGCAATCTCACTCAGCGGCGAACCAACGCTGTACCCCTATCTCGACGAGCTTATCAAACGCTATCACGGCGAACGCATGACAACCTTCGTTGTGTCAAACGGCAGTCACCCGGAGGTCCTCGAAGCTGTGCGCCCGACCCAACTATACGTCTCACTGAATAGCCCGGATGAAGAGCATTTCTATGCCGTGTGCAGGCCGCGAACGCGTCGATTTGAGCACCTGTTCGAGTCGCTGCGCGTTCTCGCCGATCATCCCTCGCGCACGGCGATTCGCATCACGCTCGCAAACGACGTCAACGCTTTTGGGGAGCCAGGCTATGCAAAGCTTATCGAATTGGCCGAACCCGACTACATCGAGGTGAAATCGTATATGCACCTCGGCTTCTCGCGAAAACGACTGCCGCGCACGGCGATGATGTCGTACGAAGGCGTTATGTCGTTTGCGCACGATATCGCAGAACGAACGGGCTACGCCGTCGCCGCAGGATCTCCAGTCAGCCGTGTCGTCGTGCTCTCAAAAAGCGGGTCGACTGCGAAAATCGCCGACGCTGTTTGCTGACAGCGCGTCCAAGCTCGCTCGACGACAATCAAGGTGAGTGCATATGCGAACGAAAGCAGACATCGCGAACCTCAAGGAGAGAAAAAACCTCTACGGACTGATTAATGCGCTAAAAGACCCCGAGGCAAGCATTCGGTCAGAGGTTGCCGAGGCGCTCGGAGAGCTGCGGGACGAAGCCGCCACAGACGCCCTGATTGAGGCGCTCAACGACGATCACTGGTCGGTACGTCGGAATGCCGCCTGGGCGTTGGGAGAGATCGGCTCTGCACGCGCCATTCTATACCTCATTAGCGCCTTCAGAAAAACCTGGGGGGGCGTCGACGCGTATTGTGCCGAGGCGCTGGTGAAAATCGGCCGTCCAGCCGTCAAGCCGTTGCTGCGGGTCATTGATGGCCCAGATTTAAACACGCGTTACTGGTCGATCGAAGCTCTTGGGCAGATCGGCGATGCGCGTGCTACAGAGCCGCTAATAGCACTGCTTTCCGACCGAGACGCAATAATCCGATACAGTTCAACCAAGGCCCTAGGGACGATCGGAGACAGCAAGGCGTTCGATCCGTTGGCCAAAGCGCTGCGAGATTCGAGTGACATGGTAAAGCGGCAGGCACAAAAGTCACTACGCAAATTAGTGTCACAGGGATCTGCGCAAAGGATCGACCTGCAGGCTGGAAAGCTGATCAAACTGATTGCCGTAGTAAAAACTGATGATGGTACGCTCAAAGACATCGAAATTGACGTGACGTCCCCCGAAGAGAACACGACGCACGAGTAAAGGGGGCGATGCACAGCTTCTTCCCTTGTCCCGCGATTTTTAGCCTAAAATGGAAACGTAACGGCGATCATCACGCTACCAGGCCGGAGGTAAGCATTTATACCAGGATGACGTGGTAGAAATTTGAACCAGCAGGGCGATCCTAAAACGAGCGCTGCGTCATTTTTGGCGAGCGATCAGCAAATCACACTGTTCAGAATTGGCATTGTCATGGCTCACGTGCCCCTTTTTATTGACCTAAGAGACAAGTGCATCGTCATATTCGGCGGTGGACACGTCGGAGAGAGGAAGGCCAAGATGTTTTGCGCCTACGGGCAAACCAAAGTGGTAAGCACGAGCTTCACCCCTGAACTGATGAAAATGGCAGACAGTGGGCGTATCGACGCGATCGTCGACGATCTAAAAGACGTCAAAAAATATCTCGAAGGCGCGTTCATCGTGGTTCCTGCCACCAACAACCGCGCGCTCAACGGATTGATAGCCGACCAGGCAAAGGCTATGAACATCCTTGTAAACCAGGTTGACGACATCGGCGAGGTCATTGTGCCGTCGGTCATCCATAAGGACGACATCCACATCGGCATCTCGACAATGGGCAAAAGTCCCGCGGCAGCCCGATTTCTGAGGCTGCGCATCGAGGAGCTCATCGAGAACGTCGCCCTTATGGTTGCACTCCAAAACGAGCTACGAAGCATTCTAAAAAAGGAGATTGACAGCCAGCTTGAGCGAAGGCACATCCTTGAGTCAATTATCAATGACCACGGCGTATGGGTGGCACTAGCGAGCAGCTACGACGCGGGGCTCCACGAGGCGCTTGAAATCGTGGAACACGAGCGAATCAAGCCACACGTCACGATATAAGAGGTTCTTACGTGAATGGGATTACCAACCTCTCAATCTCGCACAAATGGGCAAGCCTGAACGATCTCGAATGTGCCCGCATCGACGACCTAAAGGACGCGTTGCGGGCAATGCGTTCGGCAGACGGTGTTCGTGAGTGTGCCATCGTCCAGACGTGCAACCGGATCGAGCTCTACCTCGACGTCAACAGCGAGTTTGACGTCGCCGGTTTCACCGCACGTTTCTTCCCGTCAGTGCCCCACGAGCTCATCGCCCACTATGAGTCACGCGAGTCACTCCGACACCTGATGCGCCTGGCATCGGGCCTCGATTCGATGATCGTCGGCGAGGACCAGATACTCGGTCAGCTTAAGGACGCGGTGGAAACCGCGAGCAAAGAGCGAACGCTGGGACCAGAGCTGAGCTTGGCATTTTCCAAGGCCATAAAGGTCGGCAAGCGCGTGCGAACCGAGACGCAGATTAACCGCGGTTCAGTCTCCGTCGGCTCTGCCGCCGTAGACCTGGCCGAACGCCTCATGGGCACCCTCGACGACAAGTCGATTCTGAGCATCGGGGCCGGCGAGCTGGGGACACTCGTGATGGTCGCCCTCGCCGAACGAAAACTGAAAGCAATGTTCGTATCCAACAGAACCTTTCGACGGGCCCAAACCCTCGCCAAGCAGCTCGGCGGAACGGCGATACGATTTGACACAATTGACGATTACCTGTGCGAAGCGGACCTCGTTATAAGCGCAACAGCCGCGCCACACTGCATCTTGACGCGTGATCAAGTGAGCCGCGCAATGCAGCAGCGGAATGGCCACTCGCTCGTCATCATTGACATCGCCAACCCGCGCGACGTCGAAGAGGCCGTAGCGACGATCGACAGTGTCGAGCTGCACAACATCGACGACCTCCGGAAAATCACCGAGGGCAACCTTAAAAAGCGTCGCTCTGAGATCGGAAAAGTGGTCGCCATAATCAATCAGGAGTTAAACCTTCTGGAAGAGCAGTACAAGAAAGCCCGCGCCAATGAGCTGATCGCGGGCTTGTATCAGAGCGCTGAGGAGCTTAGAATTCGCGAACTGGAAAAAGCGCACAAGCGTATGCAAAAGGAGGAGGATCTGGGCAACTATCGACAAATCCTCGACGATCTCACGGCTTCGATCGTCAACAAGCTGCTATTCGAGCTCACCGCTTCACTGCGAGAGGCGGCGGCGAACGATGATAATGACCTGATGCGCTCGGCGCACAAGCTCTTCAAACGCGAGGCTGATTAACGTGGCCGGTCGACCCGCCCGGCTCCGAAAGAAAGGCATAAGCACGTTGGTTCGAGAGACGTCACTGCACGCCCACGATTTGATATGCCCGCTGTTTGTCGACGAGAACCTGCGAGCGCCGGTCCCGATTCCATCCCTGCCAGGGTTCTCTCGTCACACCGTTGAAACCGCCATACTCGAAGTCGAGGAGATTACAGAGCTAGGCATTCCGGCTGTAATCGTGTTCGGGGTACCACGCCACAAAGACGACACCGGGAGCTCCGCGCTCAGCGGCATCGTGCAAGATACCATACGCGCGATAAAGGCGGACGTTTCAAAAGCCACGATCATCGCCGACACCTGCCTGTGCGAGTACACGAGCCACGGACACTGCGGCATCGTTGATGAAGCGCACGCGATCCGCACGAGACCGACCCTAGAGATGCTCCAACGCGTCGCGACATCGTACGCGCGCGCCGGAGTCGACATCGTCGCGCCTTCGGGCATGATCGACGGCATGGTCGGCGCGATACGAGCGAAACTCGACGAAGAAGGGTTTGACGGGATCACCCTCATGCCGTACGCCGCCAAATACTGTTCGAGCTTCTATGCGCCATTCCGGGACGCCGTGGACTCTGGATGCGCGTTCGGCGATCGCTCAGCATATCAAATGGACCCTGCTAACACCGACGAAGCAGTGCGTGAGGCGCGTTTGGACTTAGAGGAGGGTGCAGATATCATTATGATCAAACCGGCACTGCCCTATCTTGATATCATCTACCGGATTAAGCAAACTTTCGGCGTCCCGGTCGCAGCGTACAGCGTCAGCGGAGAATACGCCATGTTGCGATCGGCAATCGACAACGGCCATTTGACGGATGACGCTATCAACGAGACGCTCCTTTCAATAAAGCGCGCAGGAGCCGATATGATCATAACGTATTTTGCCAAAGAAGCAGCAAAGAGATTAGCCTCACAGTGAGGGAGTGTACCGATGCGAACAGACAAGTCTGCGAAGCTGTACGAAAAAGCCCGAAAGCTGATGCCAGGCGGCGTTTCAAGCCCGGTGAGGGCGATTGACCCCTATCCGTTTTACGTCCAGAAGGCGAGCGATTCTCGGATATGGGACGCCGACGGCAACCTATACATTGATTATTGCATGGGCTATGGGCCGCTTATCCTTGGCCACGCTCACCCGGCGGTCTACGCTGCGGTCGCCGAACAACTGAAGTTAGGGTGGGATTATGGCACCCCAGTCAAGACCGAGATTGACCTAGCGGAGCGCGTTCAAGTGGATTTCCCGTCAATGGAGATGCTTCGATTCGTATCAACCGGAACCGAGGCCACGATGAGCGCGATTCGAGCCGCCCGCGGGTTTACCGGAAAGGACACCATCGTGAAGATCGAGGGAGGCTATCACGGCGCGCACGACGCGGTGCTTGTAAAGCCAGGATCGACAGCGATCTCGACTCCGAGCTCGTTGGGAGTACCCGCCGCAGCGGTGAAACACACCGTACAAGTGCCGTTCAACGACGTTGAAGCCCTTTCGGGCGCTTTAGAAAAAAATGACGCGGCCTGTCTTATTATTGAACCAGTAATGGGCAATATCGGACCGGTAGTGCCCGAAAAGAGCTATTTGTCGAACGTGCGAAAAGTCACCGAAGAGAACGAGACGCTGCTTATATTTGACGAAGTGATTACTGGCTTCCGGCTGTGTATCGGCGGGGCACAGTGCCTCTACGGGGTCACTCCTGACCTAACTACCCTCGGAAAAATCGTCGGCGGAGGATTTCCGATAGGGGTTTTCGGCGGCACAAGGGAAATTATGGAATGTATCGCCCCGTTGGGGGGCGTATTCAACGCGGGGACGTTCAGCGGCCATCCCGTTTCACTCGCAGCCGGCCTAGCGACGCTCAGCGTGTTAAACGAGGAGGGCTATCGGCGCGTCAACGGCTTGGGAGATCTCCTCAGACGGATGCTTGTCGACCTCCTCGAAGAGCTCGATGTCCATATCTCGGTGCAGGGGATAGGGACGATGTTCCAGGTCTTTTTCACTGAAAAACCGGTCAGGAACTATCAGGACGCGCTGACCTGCGATACAGACCTGTACAAGAAATTCAGCGCGTTTATGCGCGACGAGGGAATCTTCTTGGCCCCGTCGCAATATGAGACCAACTTTATCTCACTGGCACACTCAAACGAAGATCTGGAATACACCATCCGTGCGTGCGCAAACGCTTTTGAACGGCTTTACAGCCTTGACGTCGACACCCCGGGTTACTAACACTTAGTGGCGACTGCGAACAACGAATAGAGAGTGATCAACATACTGCGTATCGGCACTCGAGGCAGCAAACTTGCGTTGATTCAAGCAGAGACCGTTAAGAGCTTGCTGGCAAAGAATGGTGTAGAAAGCAAGCTTGTCATCGTAAAAACGAGCGGCGACAGTTTCACCGACAGGCCCTTCCGCGAGGCTGGCATCGGAGCGTTTGTGCGCGAGATCGACGACCGTATGCTCGCTGGCGACATCGACATCGCCGTGCACAGTATGAAGGACGTGCCAACGAAACGGCCGCAGCAGATAAGCGTGTGCGCCGTGCTGCCGCGCTCTACACCCTACGACGTTCTTATCTTTGAACGCCCGCTGCGTGAAGGAGCCGTTATAGGCACCTCAAGCTTGAGACGGCACGCGCAGTTGGCGCGCTACTTTCCGCAGTACGTCCGCAGACAAATTCGGGGCAACGTCGACACGCGAATGCGAAAACTAAGAGCGAGCGAGTTTAGCGCGATCGTTCTCGCGGAAGCAGGGCTTGAGCGCTTGGGCATCCACATCAATCAGAAGCGCTTGCCGTTCGTCCCCTCACCAAATCAAGGAATAGTCGCCGTAATGGCGAGCGAGGAGATCCGAGAGTATGATGCCGTCGCCACACTCAATGACCGAGGCACGCTTGTCGAAGCGATGGTCGAGCGTACCATCATGGAGACTCTGGGCGGCGGGTGTTTAGTTCCACTCGGCGTCTTCGCACAACTCCAAGGTGACTCGGTCAGTGTTACCGCTGAGGTGCTCTCCCTTGACGGGCAACGGACGGTCCGTCTCGCCGATCACATTCTTGTAGAGAACTACGACCGCGGTTCACGAGCATTCGCACTCCGAATAAAGGAAAGTGGAGGTGAAACGTTAATTGCAGAAGCCGTCGCAACGGGCTTCAGCGCTTAGCCGACACGTGAACCCGACACCCAGCAGCAGAGGAAAGGTCTTTCTGGTAGGCGCGGGACCGGGTGATCCGGGCCTGCTGACACGAAAAGCAGAACGCGTCATTAAAGACGCCGACGTAGTGTTGTACGACAAACTCGTCGACGGACGCATCATCGCGCTCGTTCCCCACGAGACCGAGCTCATGGATGTCGGAAAGGATCCGGACCGTCACAAGGTGCCGCAGCATAAGATAAACGATCTGCTCGTCAGCTACGCCCGTCAGGGCAAGAGAGTCGTGCGGCTCAAAGGAGGTGATCCCTTCGTGTTCGGTCGGGGAGGAGAAGAGGCAGAGGAGCTCATAACCCACGGAGTCGACGTGGAGGTCGTGCCCGGCATCTCATCAGCGGTCGCCGTTCCCGCGTATGCCGGCATACCGGTCACGCACCGAGATTACGCCTCAAGCGTCACCATTATTACGGGTCACGAAGCGGCGGGCAACCAGCTTCAGTGGGAAGTTCTCGCACAGCTTGATGGTACCCTCGTCGTGCTGATGGGCGTGGGCACACTCGCGGAAAACGTCAAGAACCTGGTCGCGTATGGAAAGGACGCGCAAACACCTGCGGCGATCATAGCACAGGGAACGACGCCACACCAGAAAGTTGTCGTCGGGACTCTTAGGGACATCGTACGGAAGGCCAAAGACGCCGACATGAAAGCCCCAGCGGTGCTTATAATCGGCGACGTCGTGAAGCTCAAACATACGCTACAGCCAAGCGATGAAGACACTAGCAATCATTCGACCTGACAAGCAACTTGAGGATTCGAAAAAAGTTGTCGAATCCTTCGGGTACGGCGTGCTCGCGACCGCACTGGTCGACATCGTGCCGATACGAGACTTGCTCTGGCCTACGTTCTTGGACGAGCTAAAAACGGGCCGCGTCGACTACGTCGTGATTACGAGCGCAAACGGCGCCCGCAGCTGCGCGGAACTCAGATTAAATGCGGCAAGCTTTCCGTCTTCCACGCGAGTGGTGGCCATAGGTCCCAAAACGAGGAGTGCTATGCTCAAAGCGCATCTCCGCGTCGACCTTATGCCGTCAGAGTATAGCTCACACGGCATCGTCCAAATGCTCAGCCATGTTGAGCGCAAGAACATATGGGTCTTACGCAGCGCTTTTGGCAGCTCCGAGCTAACGGAAGGGCTCCAGAACAGCGGCGCCACCGTAAACGAGATCGTGCTGTACACGCTGAAAAAGCTCTGTGGCCGGCAGCAGCGTGACTTCATCCGCGAGCTTGTAGAGAGCGACGTCGCCGGCGTTCTCTTTACGAGCACCATGACGGTGCGCGCACTGTTTGACTGCGCCGACCGAATTGGAGTAAAGAGATACCTCATCGAGAGACTTGCGAATCGGGTTGTCGGCGCTATCGGAAAGCCGACAGCAGACGCACTCGGCAGTTTCGACGTGCGTGTAGACGTCGTACCGAGCGAAGCGACATTCCGAGAGCTCGTTTCAACTGTTCACGCGACCCTGACTGATCGCGCGCTTTAGTGAACCCAAGGAGACTCTGTGGACATACTCCTGGCCGAATATGCAAGCGCAATGCTGCCCGATCTCGCGAAAGAGGGGCGAGCCATGCTCGACACGCTGAAAGGAGGCTTTCAACGTGCCGGACACGTCGTGCACAGGCCGCACGTTCACACGGGCGACGCTGACGCTTTCTGCAGCCAAGTACAACAGCTAGCACGATCATGCGACGCAGGCATGATCATCGCACCCGACAACATCTTGTACGATTTCACAGCGCTCGTGGAACGGCACACCACGAATCTCGGGTGTCCCGCGGAGGCGGTGAAGAGAGCGGCAGACAAACTCAGCGCGTCTCGTGCGCTTTCAGAAGGATCCCTAACCGTTCCTGAAATAAACCCTTCAACAGGCCCCTACGTTCTGAAGCCACGCTACGGCTGCGGATCGGAAGGGATCAGGATCGTCGAAACGTTCGAGGCTAACTGTGTGAACGAGAACACGCTTGTTTCGAAGTTCGTGACGGGAGACCACATAAGCGTAAGCCTCGTCATTGGCAGAACCGCGCTTCCGCTTTCGATCAACAAGCAGCACCTTCGCATAGACGATGCGATTCATTACGTCGGGAACACGACGCCGTATGCAGTGCCCAACGCGAACAGCGTCATCACTCAAGCGGTAAGAGCCGCACAGCTGCTAGGGTGCGAAGGGTACGTCGGCGTCGACATTGTGCTTCAACCCGACGGCGTCGTTAACATCGTCGACGTGAATCCACGTCCGACGACGGCCATCATTAGTGTCGACAAGGTGATAGGCAACGTTGCCGATTTGATTTTCAAAGCGCGATTCAGGCAGGAATTGCCAACGCATCTGAAACCTCACGGCACACACACCTTCCGAACCGACTGCGGAACCACCTAGTCCTGTTTGAACACCCAAATGGCCCTAAGCGATACGATTGGAATCGACATCGGAGGAGCAAATACAAAAGTTGCCTCCGCCAGCGGGCAGGCGAAAAACCTGTACCTGCCACTGTGGCAAGAAAACGACCTTGCCGGCGAGTTGCGACGCATAAGGGCTGAGTTTCAGCCTAAACGCGTCGGCGTCGTGATCACAGGCGAGCTCGCTGACGCGTTTGCGAGTAAGAAGGAAGGGATCTGCTCGATCGCGTCCTCAGTCGACTCAGTTTTCGCGAGGCCGTACTATCTGAACGTTCGCGGCCAGTTTACGCGGCAGATCGCTGAGAGCGAGGCCTCTTTGTACGCCGCGTCAAACTGGACGGCTTCAGCCGCGTTTGTTTCACGGCGTGTCAGTGACTGCATATTCGTAGACCTGGGGAGCACGACGTGCGACGTGATTCCCATACGAAACGGAAAACCCGCCGCCACAACAACAGACTTTGAACGGTTGCGTGAATGCGAGCTCATCTACACTGGAGCGCTCAGAACGAATATCGCGACCATTTTGCGGCTCGTAACCCTCAACGGGGAAAAGTATCGGCTGGCTTCCGAACTGTTCGCGATTGCTGGCGACGTCCATCGAGTTCTCGGTAACATTAGCGCCGAAGAGTACGCTTGCGAAACGCCGGATGGTCAACCACGTGATCTAGAGCACTGTTATCGAAGAATCGCCAGGATCCTGCTTTGTGACGTGGATGAGCTTGGCCACAAGAACGCACTCGACGTTGCTCGACAGGTAGAGCGCGCCCAAGTCGATGAGCTTGCTCAGGCCCTCGCTTTTCAAGCACGCAAACACGACGTAAACGCGGTCGTAAGTGCGGGTCTCGGAGAATTTTTGATAGCTAAAGCCGCTTCAAAAGTGAGGCTTGAGTGCAGCTTGCTCTCGCAACAGTACGGTAAAACCCTTTCAAAGGTTTTCCCGGCGTTTGCGGTGGCAAACCTGGTGCACGACGCGTTTCAGCGGTAATCGACGCGTCGCCTCTAAACACGCGCAACGATGAAAGGCGTGCACGAAGGTTACAGACTGGTGCATCGGTAATCGAACATTTTTTTTTGCTTGTGTGGCAGCGACGACCCAATGTGCTCGCGCGTTTGCCGCCTCCACCACGTGTGACACACAAATGTGTTCACGCGGCCTTATACCGCTTTTTCGCGCAGGATGGAGAAGGAGGCAACAAACATAGTCACGAAGAATTCGGGGTGCTATTACGGGGTCCACTTTGGCTGCCTCAACGCCGCGCGCGACCCCAACTGCGACAGGTGCGCAGAACGCCTAACAAACGCGGTAAATTACGTGCTGCGTCCAGGTGTGAGCAACACCCGCGCGCCGCGCACATGTACATGGTCTGGCGCTGGCGTCGCTACAGAGACGCGCGAAGAAAAAATGACGAGCATTTTGCGAGGGGGTCAAAATGTACGGGGAGATAACAAGTTACCGCACGAGTAACGGGGCCTGTGGCATCGAAGCAGAACCGTGCGCAAAACTACTGAGTGAACTCGGGCTTGGTAAGAAGGAGGCACAGCTCTACGTCCATTTGCTCAAGTACGGACCGAAACGCGCTGGAGACCTCGCGCGATCCCTCAAGACGTATCGCCTTCAGGTTTATCGAACACTTGCAAGCCTCACCGATAAGACCATTGTGACCGCAAAGAGAGAGAGCCCGGCTGTCTATACAGCGATCGACTTAGAAGATGCACTCGATGCCGTGCTGCTTCAGCACCAACGCGAACTTCGTCGGATGGAAGCCATAAAGCGGGAGCTCATCGCACTCGCGAATAGCACGCAATTACGTGCCTCAGACGAAACCCCCCCCATCTAAAGCTCTCGCTCTCGATAATGAGCAAGAGCTCACAAAACTACTGAGTGAGCTCAGGTTTGGTAAGAAGGAAGCACAGCTCTACGTCCATTTACTCAAGTACGGACCGAAACGTGCTGGAGACCTCGCGCGATCCCTCGAGACGTACCGCGAGGACGCTTATCGCCGTTGCGCGAGATTGATTGACGCAGGTGTAATCGCGAAAAGCGGAGAGGATTTATCGTGTTACGCGCCTATAGACCTCGTTGACGCGCTTGACGACGCGCTCACGTCCCAGCTGTGCGAGCTGCATCGCTTGCAGAGGGTCAAGCATGAGCTTGGGGGGGCGAAAAAGGCGCGCTGAGCCGCGGAGCACACAACGCCCACGCGTTCAAGATGTTAAAAACCGTCGGCGAACTAGTTGAGGCCGTCTCGCAGCTCATCAACTCGGCAGAGAGGTCCCTTTTATTCATCGCCCATCCCCGATTCAACCTCATCACGATGGGAGGGTTCCTGGATCCTCTTAAATGTGCGCTGGGCCGCGACGTGCGTGTCCGCGGCGTGCTCGATATCTCGCTTCAGAACCTTTCTGCGGGACGCGAGTACCTGAATGGTGGCATTGAACTGCGGCATGCAAACCAGCACTGCGGGATGACCTTGGCAGTGGCGGATGGCAAGCGAAGCTTCAGCCTCATTCACGCTGCTCTGAAGAGCACCCTTTCGCTCGATGAAAATGTTGTGGCGCTCTGGAGTGATAGCATTGCTCAAGCACACTTCCTTATGAGCGCGTTTGAGATGGCCTGGGAGCAAGCGTCTGACGCAAAAGAACGCATAGACGAGCTGCTACGGCAAGAGCACCAAGGGTCATTAGAGTCCGTCGCAACCTCGTATTAAGACGTTTCAGTTTGGCACAAACAGCGCAGGCGCATCAAAACGACGAGAACCCTCTCGACGTGTCAGGGGGCACAGCTTTATAATTTCAAGGGCGTTAACTGATAATTATGGCCAAGGGGATTATTATTGAAAGTGTCAAGGACGCCTTAGCCGCAGGATCAAATATCATACAATCTGCGGAGAAGGAAGTCATGTGGCTTCTCGAACCTGCCATACTGGCCTTATCCTTTCAATTCGGCATACCAAACAAGACCAAAATGCTGATAGAAAACGGGGGACGCGTACGGGAGATCACCAGGATTTCTGGAAGCTCCCTTGATGTGGCGCGCAAACTCTTCGATAACGGCGAAGAAGTGCCATATCGATCAGTACGAAGGAGCGTTCATGCTTGTCGGAGACAAGAAAGAGAGCATCAGTTCGATCAACGTGAATAACGTGGATGTCTCGCTTGACGATCCGCTAGTAGCATTCTTGACCGATGACCCAGCCTACACTGAATTTCTCATCGCCACGTTTGAGGCCGCATGGAGCGAAGGAGTCGATGCAGAAAAGCGGCTACGAGAATTGTAGAACGCACTCTTTCGTTTGTTTAACCGGCAGTTGCCGCTAAGGCGCTTCATAATCTGAGCTATGGATAGTAACGCTTATCTACTGACTGCCGTCCAACCACTGTGATTATGCGTGACGACGACGACTTCATTACTCGTCTTATAGACTTCGGACTCAGCGAAAAGGAGGCACAGCTCTACCTTCACTTGCTCAAGTACGGCCCCAAGAGCCCCTCGCCTCTTGCAAAGTCGCTCAAGACATATCGCGTGGACGTGCACCGCACGCTGACTGACCTCATTGAAAAAGGCATGGTGCGGCCCTCACTCGACTCTCCAACGATTTACGCCGCAGTGGACCTGGACGCCGCTCTCCAAGCTGCAGTGAAAAAGCAGGAGAGTGAGCTGCGAGAGATGGAGGCGCGAAGGCGGGAGCTGCAGCAGCTCTCAAAGCGACAGCGGTTCCGGCCCTCGGACGAAGTTAAGACGTTCAAGGTCATCAAAAGTATTAAGGAACTCGTCGGCATCGCTAATGCTCTCACAACTGCGTGCGAGAATGAAGTGATCTTGGTAAGTCCTGAAGAGGTGATCGCTGTCGCTTCGCTGTTCGGCATATTAGACGAAATCAAGAAGCTTATAGAGCGTGGAGCGAACTTCAGAATGCTGACCGATGTATCATACTCCGCAATTGAATTCGTTAAGGAAGCACTGGACATTGGCGAGGAAGTGCGCCATCTAGATGGCTATCGAGGGGTGTATTTCGCTGTGCTAGACAGAAAAATCTGTTTGCACGGTATCAACTTGGATATCAAGCATCTCTCACTTAATCAACCTATTGCAATGCTCTACACCGATGACCCCACCTACGCTGATTATCTGAAGGAGACCTTTGAAATGCTATGGCAACAGTCAGTTCCTGCGGCACGGCGAATCGAAGAACTGCAAAAACAAGGCCCACCGCAGGTTTGACTGGCTGGTGCAAAGCACCTTGCAAGATAATGTCACCGATCGTTTTTTAGTACGTGTACGTAATAGCACCCAACCTGCCTCCGCCCGCTTGGGGGCATCAGCAATAGCTGCGGCAGATGTCTCACGACGTCAAATGGAAGAATCTTGTTGATAACTCTCGCAACAGCAGGATGATTAAAGTAGTGGCGCGCCTTGGATTCCCGCGCCTCACTCGAGACCGCGAAGATTCGGTTGTGGATTACCCAACGCAGGACTGGACCACGAGTAGTCTGTTTGACATACGGACGGAAGACTTTAGCACAAACTGCATGGACTGGAGCACCAGCGGTGATCGTGACCTCCTCGACATAGCAAATCGGGCAGCAGCAATTGTTCTTGACGAAATCACCAATGGCGATCTGGAAGCTGCGCAACAAAGCGAGCGACCTGTAGAACTTACCGTCATTGATCCCTTCATTCCCGTTCACGGGCTTGCCGAGCTGGATATCGGCCTCATTAAGATCAATATGGACGAAGGCTTTATGCGGGCTTTCGACGAGGTCGGCGCTCCCAAGACGCGACGCACGCGATGCAGACAACTGACAAAAGAGATCACATCACAACGCGTAGCGATCTGGAGAAACGAACATGCGCTCATCAAGCAATGGGCAGAATCAACGGAGCAATTGCCGCTGGAAGGCACCCGATTGGTGCATATGTTTCATCTAATGCCTATCCTTCGGATTTGGGATGGCCGAGACGTGGTTGACACAAATATTCTACGCACAATCCGCCAGCAAAAAAGAGATCTAAAGCCCTTTATTAAGGAGCGTTTGAAAATCGCTGACAGTCGCGACTCATTTCCTGATGATTATAAAGACCTATATCTGCAGTGGGAACGTCACGACCTGAGCCACGAAATGAAGAACATACCACTTCCGTCGACTCCGTGGGATCGCCTCGACCTTGGCCACTTGGGTGCCGCAGTCATCCCAGAAGAAAAGCCGCCGTAGCCGCTCGCAAATGACTCTGACGTGCTGGAATTCTGAAGTCGCACGAAGAGGTCGCTGAAACAACTAAGGCAGCAGCCCAACGATCGATCTCGATTTGATCGCGTGAGCTTTTCCGCAAGGCTTGCCGACGACGTTTCTAGCGGTTTTTCACGCGTCCGATTAACCTCGCCTCCCAAGCTCACGATGATCTTTGCACAGCGCCTTTTTCAGAAAAAACTGTTAAGAATCCTATCACATCAAAAGTCTCTTATATAGACCCTTTCGATCTCTTGTGCTGGGGCCCTCACAAAACAGCTATCGCCTTTGCTGCAAAAAAGAGATGTAGTCGCAGCAAGACCCCTATCGGTCGGGATGCGCGAGCGGAACAGCATGACGCACACCGTGCTCAAAGTCGGAGGGAGCTTAATTGAGGTCGCCTCGAACTTGATTGCCTGCCTGAGTGCTGCTCACGTGGACGCGCTCGTGGTGCCAGGCGGTGGACCATTTGCACAGACTGTCCGGCGCTATGGAGACCGCGTCGATGATGCGACTGCTCATTGGATGGCCATTTTAGCAATGAATCAATATGGCTTCTACCTGGGCACGTCCGGAGCGACATTGGTTGAAGATCTGGGTACGCTTGTGCCTGGGATTTGCATTCTGTTGCCGTTCAAAATTCTGTATGAGCGTGATCCGTTGCCACACTCGTGGGAGGTTACTAGCGACTCCATCGCGTGTTGGGTTGCCTACGAACTTCATGCCGATCTCGTCATAGCAACCGATGTCGACGGAATTTTCTCAGCGAAAGGGATGACTTCGCGCATCGCTGCCAACGAGCTTACATCGCAAACGTGCGTCGATGCGTTCCTCCCTCAGCTTTTAGAAAAGTACAGCTTGAATTGCACCATTGTAAACGGTCGCCACTTTGAACGCGTCATCGCGGCTATCCAGCGACGCAGTACGATCGGTACGACGATCATTGGACGAAAATAGTTTATAAAGGCGTCGCAGTACTGTAAAAGTAGCCAACACGAGCAAGGCTCACTTATCATTGAACCGCGCAAAGAGAAGTGAAAGAATGGAGAAGACGTGCATATCGTGCGGGACTCGAATAACAAGGGATAACGCCACGGCGTACCCGTGCCCCTCGTGCGGCGAGATAATCGCGCGATGCAAGAGGTGCAAGAAGTTGAGCAATCCGTACCGGTGTTCATGTGGTTTTGGAGGCCCTTAGATGGGAGAAGTAGCTGCACAGATAAAGATAATGCCCAACGGCCCCGACGCTGACCTTAAGGACCTAAGCACTCGAATTGAATCCCAAGTCGCCCATTACGGACGCATACACAGCTGCGAAGTGCAGCCGATAGCGTTTGGGCTTAAAGCGCTGCTGATCACCGTCATCGTTGAGGACAAAGAGGGCGGAACTGAAGCTGTCGAAGCGTCCCTGTCGGCAATCGACGAGGTAGAAAGCGTTCAAGTCGTAGCGGTAACCCGAATGCTGTGACGCCGTCGGTACTGCGTACGCGAGAATGCACCGACCGGGATTCGAACCCGGGTTGTGGGCTTTCTTCACGCGTTGGAAGGCCCAAGTCATAGCCACTAGACCATCGGTGCGCGACGCAAAACTACTTTAACAGAACGTATATTAATGCTTTGCACGGCGTGCTTAGAAAATGTCCCGACGACGAAAAAAGAAAGAGATTATCAACGACATCGTTTCGCAGCGCATAGACCGCTTGTTCGAAGCGGCCGCCACAGAGTTTCCGGCGCACGCGCAGCGAAGCGATCGCTATGTCGAGCTTGTTCGGCGACTGGCAACCAGGTACCGGGTGCCACTCGGAAAAAAGAAGATGCGTTTTTGCAGAAGCTGTGGGACGTATTTCGTCTACGGAGCGAACGCACGCGTGCGCATAAAAGACAAACGTACCGTTATAACGTGCTTAAAGTGTGGTGACCTAAGGCGCTATTGAACCGCAATCCAAGACACACATGATCAAAAGTGACATGCAAAAACTTAAGGCACTCTCAGCAGAGCTTATACCGACCCTCTGGATCGGCAAGAACGGCGCAAACGATTCGATCGTACTCGAACTGCGACGTCAACTCAAGCTGCAGAAGATGGTCAAACTAAAGATGCTTAAGGCCGCCTTGTTCGAATCAAGTCGGGAAGAGATCGCGCACGAACTCGAGCACACCTCGGGTGCACGATTGGTCGATTTGAAAGGTGCCACCGCTGTGTATCTTTCGCCGTACCGCATCAAAAAAACGGCTCAAAACGACATCGCGCATCAGAGAAAAGGATATAAGTAAAAAAAACGTAAAGACGCTTGATTCCAGTAGAGAAGTCCAATTAGGAGATTAAATGACGACGCTGTACGATGTTCCTGCAAATAAACTGATCGAACTTACTGCAACGAAGCTGAAGAGCGACGAACGATTAGCCCCCCCAGAATGGTCGTCGTGGGTAAAGACGGGGGTGCACAGGGAGCACCCGCCGCAGAACGATGACTGGTGGTATGTCCGCTGCGCCGCGCTGTTGCGACGCATCGCGATGGACGGCCCCGTTGGCACGCAACGACTCCGCTCAGTCTACGGGGGCAAAACCGACAACTCGTCAGCACCTGCGCGGTTTGTCAAAGGGAGCGGCTCAATAATTCGAAAAGCGATGCAACAGCTTGAGAGCGCGGGGTTCGTTAAGACGACCCCAAAAGGTCGCGAGATCTCGTCACAAGGCAGATCGTTCCTCGACAACAATGCGTATGAGCTCGCACAAAGCACATAGGCCACCCGGAGTGTGAGGATTATGGATGATGACCTTGAACAAATACGGAGGCGACGCCTCGAACAACTCCAAGCCCAGCAGAGCGGAATGCAAGGGCCGTCTTCGGAAGAGGTAGAACAGGCACAGGCGCGGAAAAGCGCCTTGCTGCGACAGGTACTCACCCCCGAAGGTCGGGAGCGGCTGAACAGCATTCGACTGACGCGTCCCGACTTTGCCGACTCAGTGGAGTCGCAGCTACTCGCCTTGTACCAAAGTGGCAGGCTCACGGGAACGATAACTGACGAACAGCTTAAGCAACTCCTTAAACAAATTGCCCCCAAGAAGCAGAACATACGCATCACGCGCAGATGAAGGTCGGCATTTTGTTCAGCGGCGGCAAGGATAGCGCGCTCGCAGCTATTCTCCTCAGCCCTTTTGCGCAAATTGAGCTCGCTACAGTATCTTTCGGAATTGTGCCAAATGACGCCGCGTCAGTGGCGCGCGTACTCGGTTTTCCCCACGTGATAATCGGCCTTGAGGCGGCCCTCGCAACGGCCACCGTCGACGCGATGATCGAGGACGGATACCCCAACAGAGGCATCAACCACCTGCACAAAACGGCGCTCGAACGCGCCGCCGCACGTTATCAGATAGTCGCCGACGGCACGCGCCGAGACGACAAGGCGCCGCTCCTGAACGTGCGTGAGGCTCGAAGTTTGGAAGATCGCTCAGGGATCGACTACGTGCGGCCGCTCCTCGGCTACGGGCGAAGGGCGATCGACGCACTTGCCGACGCGCACCTCGAGGTCACGTACGGGGAGTGCATCTCGTTTGACTACGAGGTCGAATTGCGTAGAGTTATGGAGAGTTCGTACGGCTCCGAGGCCGTGCAGGCCGTTTTCCCTCAAGAACACATCCAGTCAAGGGTCACAGGACGAAAAAGCGTGGTTTTTTGAGCCGTATTGGCGTAAACAATTATTAACGATGAAATGTAATAGGCTACTCTGATCGCGAGGACGTTTGAAAATGCCGAGCAATCCACCGAGATCCGCAACAGAGGAACTGTAATGAGCAAAGTAACTAAGGGGAAAAAGAAGCGACTCGCAAAAGCCACAAGTCAAAATAGGCGCGTGCCGGCTTGGGTTACAGTACGTTCAAACCGTAACGTGACGACCCATCCAAAAAGGCGGCACTGGAGACGCGGTCATCTCAAGGTGTGATCAGTCATGGCGAAAGACACGAAGGTGGAAGAAGAACGGGTGTATACCATACCACTGCGAGCGGTGAAACATACGCCCAGGTGGAGACGCAGCAAAAAGGCGATGTCGGAAATTCGTCAGTACCTCGCCCACCATTTGAGCGCCGAAGAAGATAAAGTCAAGCTTGATCCCTCGATCAACAAAAAAGTCTGGGAGAGAGGTTCGAGCAATCCGCCGAATAAGATCATCGTCCGGGCGATGAAGTTCGACGATGGTGTCGTCGAGGCAGAACTCGCGACCGAATCGTGATGTTCGTCTTCGCAAAAAGAAACCCACCTCTAGAGGATCCACCGTGGTCAAGCGCATCTCGATAGACGGAAGCGCCGTGCTCGGCGTCTTTGCTGCGTGTACCGAAGAGTTCTTGCTTAGTGCACCAGCGCCTACCGAGGAGGAGCAACTCAACTTCCTGCAGGAGCTGGACGTGACCTCCGTCCCTCTCCTCATAGGCTCGAGCGCGGTCGTCGGATCGCTCGTCGCTGGAAACTCGAACGGATTTGTCGTTTCAAATAACGCGCTCAGGCACGAGATCGCACAGCTCAAGGCGAGTTGCGGAGGATTGCCTGTGCGAAAGCTCCCCGGCAGGATCAATGCCGCTGGGAACGTCATCCTCGCAAACGATACCGCGGCGCTGATCCATCCCAACCTAATCGCTCGAGCCGAACGAGTCATTTCCGAGGCCTTAGGAGTGGACGTGCAGCGCGGAACGGTCGCCGAACTGAAGACGGTGGGAATGGCTGCGTGCGCAACGAACAAAGGCATTTTGGCGCATCCAAAAGCGACAGAGGGAGAGCTTTCGAAGCTGGACGACACCTTCAGCGTTCCCGTCAACATCGGCACCGTGAACTATGGATCACCGCTCGTGGGATCTTCTCTTCTTGCAAACACTAAGGGCTACGTCGTAGGCCTAGAGACGACAGGAATAGAGCTCGGGCGGATAGAGGACTCGTTAGGGTTTCTGTAGCCTTTAGACCGTCACAAACGCCGTGCTCGTCAGTTTGGATAGCTATTTAACAGATAACCTCGCGAATAACTCAATGATCGAGGATCCTCGGCAGTGAGGACGTCGACCTCATGTGCGCACGCCCAATGCGCTTATCACACGCTGATTAACGGATGGTGTAACTGTGGAAAGCAAAACCTTTCAAATAATGGGTTCCTTTAAAGCAGGACGTTCGTGGGAACGATTCACAAAAAAACTCTCGAGCAACAACGAGAAAAATGCAGCCGAAAAGCTCTACTCACTCATCGGCAGTGAGCATGGCCTAAAGCGGAAAATGATTCGAATTGAATCCATCGAAGCGGAAAAAGTGTGATAGCATGGCTAGCGAGCAAGAAGTGCGCGTGTTGGTCGCTCAACTCCAACAAGCAGAGGCAGAGGCGCGTGCGTACGAGCAACAAATGGAGGTCATCAGCTTCACCATCAACGAGATAGAAAACGCGATCACGGCTGTTGAAGCTCTTTCCAAGCCAAAGGTCGGCAAAGAAACGCTTATACCGATCGGGGCAAGCTCGTTCGTCTATGGCAGCATTCCTCAAACGAAAAGGGTTATCATCGGACTCGGCGCGGACGTCTCTGCTGAGGTGGACGTCACTCATGCTGTTTCGTACCTCAACGACCGAAAGAAAAAACTAACGGACATGCAAGGACAATTCGCTGCTCGCCTGAATCAGATCGGCTCACAGATCTACGCGCTCCAAGCGAAATTACAGGAGTACCAATCGCAGTCACAGGCGGCACGCTAGATGTTTGAAGGCCTGCGGCAAAAACTCAATCAGTTCAAGAAGACTGTCACTAACAAAGAGCACGAGCTTGATGACGCAGAGGTCGAGGCCTCTTCAAATGATGCAGCACGTCTAGCCGAAGGTCCACAAGAAACCGCAGGCGAGACATATACACCTCCCGCTGTTCACGATGACGAAGCAGTCGGAGTTTCTCAATCAGCTGAATCAGCGACGCAGCGGGAAGTGCCAGGAGAGGCCACAAGAACCACAAGCGGCAGATCCCTTTTTGAGAGAGAAATAAAGGAAAAAGACCTAGAAGAGCCTCTATGGGATCTTGAGATTGCCCTCCTGGAAAGCGATGTGGCAATGTCAGTCTCTGAAGAGATCGTTGACACGGTAAAAAAAGAGCTGATTGGCACCAAGCGCAAGTGGCGTCAGGACGTCGGGGCACTGGTCGAGCAGGCGTTGCGCGACGGAATTTTAAAAGTGCTCGACGTGAACAGCCTTGATTTCGACGAACTTGTCAAAAAAGCACCAAAACCTGTGACCATCGTGTTTACCGGCATCAATGGCACAGGTAAGACTACAACCATTGCAAAACTGGCATACCGCCTCAAAAATCAGGGGTATGCAGTTGTGCTCGCGGCAGGGGACACGTACAGGGCCGGCGCGCTTGAACAGATTGAGCGACACGCCGATAACCTGGGAGTGAAGCTCATCAAGCACCAGCAGGGTGCGGACCCCGCTGCTGTTATCTATGACGCGGTGCAGTATGCGCGCGCGAAACACAAGGACGTGGTGCTTGCAGATACCGCCGGGCGAATCCACACCAATGTTAACCTCATGAATCAACTGAAGAAAATTGAGCGAGTGATTGACGCGGATCTTGTGGTTTTTGTCGACGAAGCCCTCGCGGGCAATGACGCGGTAGAACGTGCGCTGCAGTTCAATACCGCAATGGCTATCGATGGATCAATTCTCACCAAAGTGGATGCCGATTCGAAAGGAGGGACCGCCATCTCAATAGCGCACGCGACGAACAAGCCAATCCTCTTTTTAGGACTCGGACAAAAATACGACGACATTGTCAAGTTCAACCCCCAGTGGCTTCTGAACAGACTGTTCGGCGAGGCAGAGACGTAAATGGTAATGGAAAACCTCGGCAGCTCACTTCGTGATACGCTAAAGAAGATAGCGCGAGCAAATCGCATCGACGAAAAAACGCTCAACGAAGTCGTCAAAGACATTCAGCGGGCGCTCCTCAGCGCCGACGTCAACGTCGCTCTGGTGCAACAGCTGTCGAAACGCATCAAAGACCGGGCGCTAAAAGAAGAGCTCTCCGGGAAACTGAATCCGCGTCAGCACGTCATCAACATAGTGTATCAAGAGCTTGTCGCGCTGCTCGGTGAGCCAATCTCAGTGCCGCTCACCCGTCATACAGTAATTATGGTCGGCCTCCAAGGCAGCGGCAAAACCACAACTACAGCGAAGCTC
>Ga0224517_1000029_pt1 | contig 40124 bp, 40 predicted proteins | sample IRFST100metaG_FD_179886 | JGI IMG/M metagenome (GOLD analysis project Ga0224517, IMG submission 179886)
GAAGTACCTGATTTGAAGGGAGACGCGTCAAAAGCCCGTGCCAGGTTGGGCTGGGCACCCGAGACCTCGTTTGAGGCACTCGTGCATATGATGGTGGAGGCCGATGTGGCACGATACAGCCAAGCCTAAGGGATTAACCCTTACTCGTCTCTTTACCGCGCACACTGTCTCCGTTGAACACGTCCAAGCCCAATGCGGCTTACCGAAGTATCTAAAATGAAGGTGACGTTGGTTCGAGGGCGGGGGATAGAGCCGGGCATAAACAAGATAGCGAGGGCGCTCGCAACGCACGGCTATTCGGTCAAGCTGCTGATTTGGGACCGCGATGGTGTTGCCGGATCGTATAATACGGCGTTGTACCCCACGTACAAGTGTCGGATCAGGGCCCCATACGATCGACCGGCGGCGCTGCTGTACCTGCCGCTCTGGTGGGCATATGAGCTCGTGTTTCTTCTGCGAGACGATAGCGATGTCATACATGCAAGCGACTTAGATACGCTGCTCCCGGCCATACTCGCCAAACTCATCGGGAAGCGACAGCTCTGCTATTTTATCTATGACTTCTACGCAGATAATTTGCCTGACGGGGGATTTCAGGGGCTGAGGAAGCGCATTAGACGGTTTGTCGGGCACCTTGAACGCACGGGAATCGGCTTCGCTGACGTGCTGTTTTTAGTCGATGAGTCGCGCTTTGAAGAGGTCGACGGAGCACACATTAAGGAACTCTATTACGTCTACAACTCCCCGATTGATTGCGTAACAAGGCTCCATGCGAGTGCAGGAACCGCATCGAGGGCGCCTGCCGGCGAGATGGTTATATTTTACGCAGGGGCGATGCACAGGTCCCGTGGGCTCAACTATATGTTCGACGCGGTGAGCGGTGTCGAAGGCGTGCGGCTCAAAGTGGCGGGGCCGATCACTGACAACGAAGGGGTTCTGGACGAACTGAACCGCGTCGGGAGCAAGGCGCAGTATCTCGGGTTCTTGTCCTCGTACGACGACGTCATCAGGGAGACGCTGAAGGCGGATCTCTTGTTCCGGTTTGAAGATCCGAGGGTCCCCAAGACGAAGTATGCGAGCCCCGCCAAACTGTTTGAAGCAATGATGTGCGGAAAGCCGATCATCGTAAGCGACGGTACTACAATGGCGAACATCGTTCGAAAGGAGCGGTGCGGGGTGGTGGTGCCGTACGGCGACGTGCCTGCACTCACCGACGCGCTAACAACGTGTAGGGAGGACCCGTCGCTCCGCGCCGAGCTCGGCAACAACGGGCGTCAGGCGTACGAAGAGCGTTACAGTTGGACGATCATGGAAGAACGCGTGCTTAACGGCTATCGCTCTCTTGGCCCGCTCGCGCGCACCGTTTGAGGATTGCCGTGAATGTCTTAGACATCACTATTCACGTAGGTCTCTCGCAGCCGAAGAATGGAGCACAGGAGAGGTACGCCAATCTCACAAAACAGCTCACTGCCAGAGGTAACAATGTTATCGTGCTCGAAGCCGCGGAGTTCGTCGATCCTGAAGACGCGACGCTTGCCACGATTTACTCGTACAGCGATCTCAAGTTCGTCGGTCGGACGCTGCGCGTTTTTCGCGACCTCGCACCGAGTTTTGTGCGCAGCGTCATACGAATACTGCGTGAGAACACCGTCGACCTCATTCAGATCTCGCATCCGAGCGGCGCTTTCGCCGTGAAGTTCGCCACCACGCTGACGGGCAGTAATGCACCGCTTGTCTATGCCCCTCACAACGTCGAATCGGAGCTCGTTACCGAGACTTTTTCCAGCGACCTCCAGTATACCTGGATCGAACGGGTCGTCCTTCCGCGGTATATCTTCTTGCTTGAGCTTCTCATCTGCCGGTTTGTCGCACAGCACGTTATCGCGGTAAGCGAGCGCGATAGGGGCATTATCATTAGGCGATTTCGACTTGCCCCTACAAAGATAACGGTCGTACCGTCCGGCTGTAGCTTGGATCAGTTGCCCAACGACGAAGAGAAAGCTCTCGCACGACGTGAGCAGGGCATAAGCGAGCACGCGCGCGTCATCCTGTTTCACGGCTATTATCCGTACCCGCCTAATCGCGAAGCGTTTGACGTCATTGAGCGGTACATCGCACCCAGACTAGGAACGGTCAACACAAACGTCTTGTTTTTGGTGGGCGGCACCGGCGCGCCAACATTTGAGCGAGAGAATGTGCGTTCAGTCGGCTTCATTGAGGACTTGCCGCGTTTTCTCGCCGCAGGAGAGATCGCGATCGTCCCGATAGGCACCGGAAGCGGAACGCGGCTAAAGATCTTGCAATACATGAATAGGGGGCTCCCCATCGTAACGACTGAAAAGGGTATCGAGGGCGTAACAGCACGCAACGGGGAACACGCGCTCATCGTGCCGACGATCGATGAACGATTCATCGACAACGTGGCGTGCCTTCTTGAAAACGAAAGCGAACGAGCACGGTTAGGTGCTAACGCACGAAAGCTGCTTGAAGCGAAGTACACATGGAACGCCATCGGCGCGCAATTGCTCGGCGCATACAAGCGCGTACTGGAGGGCCGCCATGGTCCTTAATCCTCTCCTCATGAACGACTGGCCGCGCAAAAAGGCACTCATAGCAGTCCTCACCTTACAGTTTCTTGTCTGGGCCCTCATCGGACTCGACGCCGCAGGGGTGCAGATACCGCTTTTGCGGGGCCTGTTTGCCTTTGTGTACCTCTTGTTCGTTCCCGGTATGCTTGTCCTTCGGGCCCTCCGCCTGCACCAGCTCGGCGGCGTGCGCACGCCGCTCTTCGCCGTTGGTCTGAGCGTCGCGACTGTCATGGGGACAGGACTCCTCATGGCCACAGTGTATCCGCTTCTCGGATTCGATAGGCCGATCACGCTTGTTCCGGTTGTGGTGACGGAAGGCGTCATCATTACCTTCCTCGCCGTACTGACTTATCGGCGCGATCCGGGTCTAACTGACGAAGGCGTCATTGATCGACGTGACGTGGTAACGCCGTCCGTATTAGCGCTGTGTGTGCTCCCATTTGTAAGCATATTTGCAACGTACGCGATGAATGCGTACGGCAGCAACGTGCTCCTGCTCGCACTCATCATCATTATCGCGATCACGGCGTTTTGGATCAGCACATCGGCATCCGTTCCAAAGAAGCTTTATCCACTCGCAGTATTCGTAATCGCGGTCGCCCTCCTCTATCACGGATCGCTGATCTCGTCTTACGTCTCGGGGTGGGACATCCAAAAGGAGCTCTATACCGCGAACGCTGTGCTTACCAACGCCCAGTGGAATGTGCACGCGCCTGGCGCAATCAACGGCGTGCTGAGCATTACGCTTCTTGCTCCACTTATCTCAATCGTGTCAGGCGTGAGCGTGGTGTGGGTTTTTAAGACGATCTATCCTCTCTTGTTCGCTCTCGTACCGGTCGGTCTCTTCGTCGTGTTCAAAAAACAGACGAGCGACAGAATTGCCCTCTTAGCCGCCTTCTTTGTTACCTTTTTGTTCACTTTCTTCACCGAAATGCCCGCACTCGCGCGACAGGAAATCGCCGAGCTGTTTCTGGTCCTGCTCTTAATCCTGCTAGTTGACAAAGGCATCGGACGCGCGCCCGGGAAAGCGCGCCTTTACGCGCTCTATGCAGTGTTCGCTGCGTCTGTTGTTGTGTCGCACTACGGGCTCGCGCTCATCTTCATTGTATATCTCGTCGTCGCGTGGCTGGTGCTTTTCCTCTTCGACAACCCGGCTATGCGCCACTTACATAGGGCCGCTCCTTATGGGCTGCAGGCAAAGCCTACGTCTCGCCCGAAACGGATGCTGACGCTGCCCTTCATCTTGTTGTTCGCGGCCTTCACGGCTGTGTGGTACGCGACGCTCGGGTCCGCGGCACTGAGCGCTGAAATCGCCCCTCACCTCACCGACATTGATCGCACGCTTCTCTCCTCTCCTAATGTCTCCATCGTAATCGGAATCGGCGCTGCTGCGTATGTCTGCGCTCTTGTGATCGTCTACGTGCTCGCCGCGCGCGCCCAGCGGAAGGCTCCCACGTTGCCGCGACTGTTCGGGGCGCCGGTCGCTGTTCTCTCTGCGTCGCTCGCGCTCGCGCGTTATTACGGGCTTTCGATTAACGAACTGCTCCAGCTCGGGACACTCTCGCCTCTCCACGAGGGGGCGGAGCTCCTTTACCTGCTCGGCCTACTTCTCATCGTTGTGGGGCTCGCGGCACTCGCGCTCCGTCGTTGTCGTTTCACGTTTGACCCAGAGTTCGCCGCGCTCGCGCTCGCGAGCCTTGCGGTGTTGACGACAGCAGCCGCCATACCTTTATTGGCCGCCACTATCGGCACGACGAGACTCTATCAGATCTCAACGCTCCTGCTGGCCCCCTTCTGTGTTACCGGAGCGCTGCTGATCGTCGGGGTTCCTGCACGCTTGCGCGCGAAACGGCGTGAAAGGACAGGCGTGAGCCTCGCTTACAAGCTGGTCGCAGCGCTCTTTGTTGTGATGCTGTTGTTCAGCACTGGGCTCATCTACGAGGTCACGCGGCAGGATCCAACCTCATATTTCCTAAATAACTCCATTGATGGTCCTATTTTCAATGCGAGAGAGGTGGCTGGGGCTCAGTGGCTCTACTCGGTGAAAAGTAGTGACACGGGCACTGCGCCTGTGTACACCGACGTCTATCGCAGCCTTCTGCTATCTAGCATTGATTCCAATAATTCGTTCGAAATCCCCACTTACGCGCCGCACACGCCACTCGCCGCGTACGTCTTTCTGGGGACGTTCAATTTGCTCACAGGAACGACCGCGCAGGAATCTGGCGAAACATTCCTCAACGGCACGGTGATATACCACGCAAGCTTGGCCGGTATCGCGGACACTCGCAATCGTATTTTTGACGACGGAGGCGCCGTCGTATACTACCGTTAGCGACGGGCACGCTATCGCTCCGGACATTTAGGTGATTGAAGAATTGGTTATAGTGCGTTTGGCATAACGATTAATCACCTTGAAGTTTGCAATGGAATATGGCCTAATTGGGCTGAATTTAGGCTTCTCAGGTCGTTTCATCATTACAACTTTAGAAAGAGTCCATCAAAAACACCCTTGCATTGTGATCTGAAGGCTTTGTAATCCCTTTTGCGAAGCAGGATGACGGCGCTGCGTAGCCAAAACGTAAAGAAGAAAAAGGATAGCAGAAATGAGATCCATTGCTTCTGGGTCGCGTGGGTTTTCCAGAACCAAAACTTGTTTCTCGTGTAGTAATACTCATAAAATCCACTCACTCGTCTTGCAGTGTACGATTGCTTGTGCCACACTCTGGCGGCCGAAACGCACACAACCCGATAACCTGCTTTTTTTAAGCGGAAACATAAATCGGTGTCCTCCCAATATGCAAAGTACTTCCTGTTAAACAGTCCGACACTTTCAAGGACTCTTGGGTCTGCAAAAAAGAAGCTAACGTAATCTACGTCTGCTATTTTAGTCTTGACGTCAATCTCACTGACGTGGGGAAGGGCCACAGTTCCTGTGTTCCAACGTAAGTTTCCGCACCCATAGTCGATCGTCGCCTTCTTTTTCATCGAGTAAACGATCGGTCCTGCCGCCCCGATCGTCGTATCTTTTATCAGGGTATCTGATAGCTCCGCGAGTACATTGCGGTCGAGAACAGTATCGTTGTTAATTGTGAAAACATAATCGGCTCCGCATTGCAGCGCAGCTCGAATACCAATATTCTGCCCTTCAGGAACCCCCTCATTTACTTTGTTTTGAATCAAATGAACGCCCGGAAAAGCGTCCGTTACAAATGCCTGGGAGCCATCAGAAGAGTTATTGTCCACCACAATGACGGTATAATTTGGATAGTCCAGCCTCTGAACGGAATTAAGGCACTCGTTCAACACCTCTTTTCCATTCATGTTCAGAATAATAATGACAATTTTGGGAGTATACATCTTTAACAAACCTATCGCTGCATTATTATTGAACTCTTCTCACACACGAGGTGACATAGACTGAGGTTGTTTAGTTTGCGGCGCGTAGAGGTAACGCGCGTGAGCAGTGTGACTGAACAACGAGACAAGCTAAACAGCCGCAGATCCACGCCCATCAGACATTGCCGCGCTTTGCTAGCGTATTCGATGAAAGCAGGGTCAGGACGAAAGAAGACATTACCCCCTCTTGTGCCGTTTCAAGGAGGCAACGGTGGCCACTCAGAGCTTGAAACATGAGCGCATCAAAAGAGAGCGCGAGCGCACAGATGCGGCAGGCTATCAGCTTATCCAGGCAACTCCTACTTATTGGGGGCCGTGCGGCATACGTGCGAGATAGATACACGGTTAAACCAGCAATGAACAAAATATGCAGGCGCCAGTCGAGCAACCGAGCGCGTTTTTCACAGGCTTAACTTCAATGCCTTACCGATGAACGGGCTGGTCGGAAACTAGATGAGCAGACCCGCCAAGTGTTTTTCAGAAGGTACGTCTCCCGACAATCCATAGTAGGCGGGAATAATAATGATCTCTGTAATTTGCGCTTATAACAATGAGCAAACGTTCAAGACTTGCTTGCTTAAAAGCCTGTCAGAACAAAAAACCAATTGTGAGATCATCGCAATAGACAATACAAAGAGTCGATTCAAGTCTGCCGCCGAAGCGTTTAACTGGGGCGCCGCAACGGCTGCGGGAGACTACTTGATGTTTGTGCATCAGGATATCGATCTATATTCAGATTCGTGGTTTGACGGTACAGAAGAACTATTAGATTCCTTACCCGATCTCGGCATTGCTGGAGTGGCAGGAATAAGCGAGCCCGGTTGGCCCTCTAAGAAGCGACGCAGCTATACGATCCATCGCACGACGCAAGCGCAATGCCGAAATGTCATCACTCACGGTCCGCAACGGGAGCGGTGGGGCACGCCTATACAAGCGCCAGAACCAGTGCAAACCCTCGATGAGTGTCTTGTGATAATCCCAAAATCGATATACAAGATAATGCAATTTGACGAAGTTACGTGCGACAGCTGGCATCTCTACGCGGCCGATTACTGTTTGAGCGTTGCGGAGCTGGGGTTTGGCGTTTATGCAATCCCTAGGTCCGTCTACCATCAGTCAAAAGGCTACAAAGAGCCAAGCACGTTGAGAACCACTGTAGCCCTCGCACTCCCTGAAGAGTACTACCGCACCCTAGAACACGTACTCAAAAAACACAAGGACCACTACAAATGGATTCACACGTCGGTCGCGTCCTGGAATACGACATATCCGCTTGGTTTGCAGAAGGCGAAGCTTGTTATCAGGGACTTCATCGTATCCCGTATATTCAAAAATAGCTGCAATGGATGATAAACAACGACGACCTTCAAAACCTTGATCTTGTCTTCGCACGATGCCGACGAGGTTATCGCTCATAATTTGTGATCTATGCTATCAAGAGCTTTGAGTCGCTGTGTATGGGACCTAATTTGATTATGGGGATACTTTGTTTGGCCCATGATATTCCGACTCGGTGGCAGCGAACAGTACGTGAGGGGCGTTCTTGGAAGTCACGTCGATCTGCTAAGTGGATCTACAGAAGAGCATTTTCAATGCCAGGGAGATAAGGAAGTTTAAAAAGCGAGCCAAGGCGTTGAAACGAGCCGAACAGCGATCATGGGGCATTTCGCGTGAGAAAATGGACGAAGCAGCGAACTTCGCAGCATCGTGCTGAGATCTGGCGCAGGCGGTCCGAAGAACGTACTTAGGCTCTCTGCGGGTAGGCAGGAGCGACCTAGCTATCGTTAGGTGTCGCAGCAACTCACGGATCGGGGATGAGGCTGCCTCGTTTCGTTGCGAAGGCGGCAATAGAGCAGCTTCAGGTCATGTATCTATTTATACGGAGCGCCCCCAAAGAAAATGGGAGACTGTGCGGCCCTGCACGTCGCACGAAGCACAAGGATGCCCTTTCAAAACGACTTCGACGATGCGAACCAGCCTGCTAATCGTGCGACCGGCGCTGCTATACTGGCGACCAGCGCACGCGGCAGCATGGTGGCGATCCCCGCGTACAATGAAGAGCTCACCATAGGCAGCGTTGTCGCCCGTGCACGGCGCCACGTCGACCGGGTCGTCGTCGTCGACGACGGGTCTGATGATAATACCGCAGACGTGGCTGAGCTGGTCGGCGCAGAGGTCTTCCGGCACGTTACGAACGAGGGGTACGGCAGTGCCATACGCGATTGTTTTGAGATAGCGCGAGACTGCGACGTCGACGTGCTCGTGACGCTCGACGGGGACGGACAACACAATCCCGATGACATCCCACAGCTTATCGACGAGATGCGAGAAAGCGGCGCCGATATCGTGATTGGCTCACGCTTTACGCGCGAGGTAAAAAACCGGACGATTCCTCGCTATCGGAAATTTGGGATGAAGGTACTCGATCACGCAACAATGCTGAGCTCAGGGCTCAGGTTGACCGATTCGCAAAGCGGGTTTCGCGCATATTCGCGAAAGGCACTTCGCGCGATCGACGTGAACCAGAATGGTATGGGTGTGAGCTCTGAGATTATCATTAGGGCGGCCGATAGCAAGCTCAAAATCAGAGAAGCGGGAATTGTGACCCGTTATGACGGTATTCGCGATTCGAGCAAGAGCCCTGTGCGCCACGGATTCGACGTCATCAACTCGATCGTTCGCTTGGTCGCGCAAAAACACCCAATCCTCTTCTTCGGCGTTCCCGGGCTTTTCTTCTTGGCCGCAGGGGCACTCCTGTTCCTTCGTGCGCTTGACGTGTTCAATCGCACCAACAATTTGATCACTATCTATATGCTGGGATGGCTCTTCTGTGTCGGCGTGGGTCTTTTTGGGGTACTTGCCGGACTCTTGCTGTGGTCCGTCCAGGATATCAACGCGCGGGCCACAAGGTGAGTGCCCGCTGAACGCGCTGCTGGGGAAAAGCTTCATATGCGGCTGCGCTCAAGCCCTAGTCGTGAGATTTCGGTGCCAGATGGTGGCTGATTTCCTTTGGAGCGTGTTGCAAGAATGGCCGGCGAGTATCTCGTTAGTATCATTATCGTGACGTACAACAGCGCTAACTACGTCGAAGCGTGCATCAATTCTATCTGCGCGCGGCGCAGTCGAGCAGGTTGCGCGCTCGAGATCGTCGTCGTTGACAACCATTCAAGTGATGGCACCGTTCGAATCCTTAAAGAACGATTCCCGTCGGTGGAATTGCTCGAAAACGATGAAAACTACGGGTGGGGCCGTGCGAACAATCAGGGCGTAGCTCGTGCCACGGGTGATTTTGTCGTTATCATGAATCCCGATACGCTCGCCGACGAGGGCTGGTTAGAAGCGCTCATACAGCCTCTTATCGGGCGCCGAAGGTTATTAACCACCCCTAAGATTTTGATCTATGACGGTTCCACAATCGGCAATTGCGGAAACATCTTGCATTTCACCGGCCTCGCATTTACGCGAGGGTATGGGGCAGACAAAGACGCGTGCGCCGTGTCGGAGCCAGTGAGCTACGTTTCAGGGTGCTGCTTCGCCGTGCGTAAAGACGAGTTTCTGCAACTCGGCGGCTTTGATGAGGCCCTCTTTCTCTATCACGATGATCTTGATTTTACCTGCAAAGCGTATCTGGCGGGATTTGAATCGCTCTACGTCCCTGCGTCAATCATTCGACACGATTACCGACTCGACGTTGCTCCGGAGAAGTTGTTTCTGCTGGAGAAAGGACGCTACGTTTTTCTCAGAAAATACCTGTCGGCCGGTGATGTGCTAAGATTCATGCCTTCGCTCGTCGTGTCTGAGGTTCTCAGTTCCGGCTTTGCCGCTAAGCTAGGCTTTCAAGGGGTTTTGTGTAAGCTACGCGCCGTACGCGAGGGCATTTTCGCAGAAGTGCCCAGGCTTCGCGGCGACAAAGAGAACCTATTCAAGCATTTCAGTCGAACCATACCCAACGATCAGCTGACGACCAATCGCATTGAACGAGCAGGCGTACGGCTTGCAAATAGGATTTTTCTGCTCAATTATGGGCCACAGCTTTAGAGCGAATCAGAAGACGTATCGGCATCACAGGAGACGCAGATGAGACTGAGCTGGCGCGCGCGCCTGGGGCACTTCTGGTGGCAGCCTCAGAGGTGCTCTACCTCGTTCACTATCTCCTCTTCCGCGACGTGTATCAAGTGGCGGTCTATGGGCTTAGCGACCTTGCGTTTCTACACATCGAAGTGTTGCTCGTTGTGGTAATCATTGAGGAGGTAATCAGCAATCAAGAGAAGCAGAGCAAGCTCAACAAATTGAACTGGTAATCGCGGCATACTTCAGTGAGGTGGGAACCGCGCTCTTGAAGGCTTTCTCCACCGTGGACCTGCACGTCGACCGCATTCGCAGCGAACTGATCGTCAAGGGCACCTGGACGGGCCGCGATTTTCTCGAGGCGAGCGCGCGCCTGAAGCATTACGATCAGTCCATCGCGTTCGATAGGCACAATCCAGCGGTGATTCGGTTCTTGGAGAATCTTCGCGATTTCCTTGTATCAAAACGAGAATTTCTGTTCGGTCTTTTGGAAAATCCGAATCTGCTCGAGTACGAATCTTTTTTCTGAACAGCTGTGGGCAGTTTTTCACTCAGCAGAATGGCTCGCGTAAAGAGCCGACCTACCATACCTACCTGATGCCGACTACAGACACTGGCCACCGATTCAAAAAGAGCATACAGCGCGCTTATCGTCGAGTGGTTCAAGTACATGGGGCACTTGCGGAATCGTGACCTTATCTTTTCTTCTTGGCGCTGCGAACAAACCCGTTGACACAACGGCCTCGGCGGGCGTCACCGACTAGGTTGATGCGGTGCAGCAGCGCATAGCTCTGGCCCGGGAGCGATACACGCAGCGTCTGACAAGTGCTTATCCACTACTCGCTACTCCACATCGATCGTGTCGAGCTCCGCTGCAAGCGTGGGCAAAAAGGTTCCCACGTCCGTAACGATCCCGATAGCCTGCGCCGTCCCGCGGTCGATGAGCTTCGTCACTGTCGCCGGATTAATGTCGACGCAAATTGTCTTGACGTACGAGGGCAGCATGTTCCCGACGGCGATGGAGTGCAGCATGGTGGCCATCATCAGCACGAGGTCAGCATTTTTGAGAAGCTCTCGCATGGCATCCTGAGCCGCCATCGTGTCCGTAATGACTTCGGGCAACGGGCCATCATCGCGGATGGACCCAGCAAGCACGAACGGCACGCTATTGACCACGCATTCGTACATGACGCCACTTTTGATGAGCCCCTGGCGCACCGCCGCTGCAATCGACCCGGAGCGGATCACCTCACTTATGGCATAGAGGTGGTGCTTGTGCCCTTCACTGACTAGTTCGGCTGTCTTGATGTCGAGGCCGAGCGATGTTCCGTACAGATCACGCTCGATGTCGTGGACCGCGAGCGCATTGCCCGCGAGAAGTGCATCGACGTACCCACGGCGTATGATGTTCGACAGCGCCACGGCAGCGCCGGTGTGTGATACTGCGGGGCCGGCAACGACGGCGATCTTCTTGCCTTGCACCTTAGCTTGTACCATTTCCACGGCGATTTGGCGGATGAGCGTCGCTGAAGGGCGCTCAGAGGACACGGCCCCTCCCATAAACTCAAAAAGGGAGCGAGTCCGCGGTCGCTCAGGGGGAACAACGCGGACACCGCGCTGGCCGAGCACGATCTGGTCCCCTTTCACTACTTGGTGGAGCGGCGTGCACCGCGCCCGGTCGTCGCGAACGACGATCGTGCAGTCCATCTCAATATCCTCTACGGGAATCCAAGCGCCGCGGTGGTGAATAGAAGTGGGGTGATTCGTCGTCGAATAGAACCCTTTTGGGACGGCTTTGTCTTTGTCGGCGGTTCCTAAACGGACGTCTTCGATCTCGGGAACATGGGCACCGAGGCGGTGAAGATCGCTCAGGATCGCGTCAAGATGTGCCTCGTCGCACCCCTTGACTGCGAGCCTGACGTAGCTCGGGTCGCTCTTGTGCTCACCGATCTTGAAGGTGATGATTTCGAACTCACCGTCAAGATCCATGATTTTGTCGAGCACCCGCGTCAGCGTGAGTGAGTCAATAATGTGTCCCTGCAACTCCACTTCGCGAATCGTTCTCATGTGTGTTTCCCAGCGTGCCCGCCGATGCGGCGGCCGCTTCGCTTACCTCCTCACTATCATCGTTCCGATGCCTTCGTCCGTGAACAGCTCGAGCAGGAGTGCGTGATGGACGTTGCCGTTGATGATGTGCGCGTTTTGCACCCCCGCTTCGAGGGCCTTGATGCACGCGTGCACTTTGGGGATCATTCCGCCGCTGATGCTCCCGGTCTCAATCGCGTGCTGCGCTTCTGCGAACGTCATGCGCGAGATGGCCGTTTCGGGATCGCGCTGATCGCCTTGAATGCCGCTGACGTCAGTCAGCGCGATGAGCTTTCGGGCCATGAGCGCTGCTGCAATATCTCCAGCGACGGTGTCCGCGTTGAGATTGAGACTGTGGCACGCGCTGTCGACCGCAATGGGGGCGACCACGGGGATGTATCCTTTCCCGGCCATGATCATTAGAATCTCTGGGTTGATGACTTCTGTTTCGCCGACCCACCCGAGGTCGACCTCCTGCTCGACACCTTCATAGACCACCCGCTGAGGGCCCCTTTTCCGCGCGGCGATCATGCGTCCGTCTTTCCCAGACAAGCCGACGCCTTTGCCGCCGTGCTTGCCGATGAGCGCGACGAGGCGCGTGTTGATGTTCCCCATAAGAACCATGCGGACGATCTCTAGAGTCTCTTCGTCGGTGACGCGTAAGCCCGCGGCGAATTCGGGTTTTTTACCCATCCGCTCCATCTTCTCGCTGATCTCGGGTCCACCGCCGTGGACGAGCACCGGCTGCATGCCGACATACCGCAAAAGCACGATATCTTCGATGATGCCCTCCATGAGACGCTTGTCGATCATCGCGTGGCCGCCAATCTTGATGACGACGAACGATCCGTAAAACTCACGAATGTAGGGCAACGCTTCGATGAGAATTTGCTCCCGCTTCATTTACCTCTAGTTCCGACTGAGAATAGAAATATCTTCCTGCGCGCGCATCCTCAGGCGTTCCATCGGTCGTCTCGAACGCTAGGGGAAAGTCTGGCCCCTAAGGCTATATGCCTCGAAGACTGTGTGACACGTGGCGAACGTTAGATTTTCGCACGCGAGTGGTGGATCATATGGGGTTCAAGGCGGCGTGTATTCAGATGGGTGCGCTCGGCACGCGATCGGAAAACGTTGATCGCGCGGTCGCCTTAATCGACGAAACGGATGCCGACCTCATCGTTCTCCCAGAGCTGTTCACCCACTGCAGAGATTTCAAAGCCGGAGAGCATATTCCGGGGCCGACAACCGAAGTCTTTACGCGGCTTGCTCGCGAAAAGGGAAGCTACATCCTGATGGGGAGCATGCTTGAGGTGGACGAGCCTGGGCGGATGTTCAACACAAGCGTGCTCATCGATAGACGCGGCACGATCTGCGCACGGTATCGCAAGGTTCATCTGTTCTCCTATCGTTCGAAGGAGAAACGGTCATTGATCGCAGGAACGGACATTGTCGTTGCGCCGATCGAGCTTGGTGTCATCGGGTTTTCGATCTGTTATGACCTTCGCTTTCCTGAGCTCTATCGGGCTCTGGTCAAGAAGGGGGCTGAAATTATCGTCTGTCCTGCGGCATGGCCTTCGCAACGCCTTGACCATTGGATAGCGCTAAACAAGGCCCGAGCTATCGAAAACCAGTGTTACTTCATCGGCTGCAATCAAGTAGGCACCCCGGTGCCAACGACGACTTTTGTCGGCGGCAGCATGATTACCGACCCGTGGGGGGAGACGCTTGTCGCCGCGGGTAACTCTGAAGTAATCATCACCGCGGTAATCGACGTTGCCGTGGTCAACCAGATCAGAAAAGAGTATACTTTTCTCAACGACGTAGTCCCGTTCTGACGGCGGCGGCGTTGGCGCACCGCGCGCAGGGCAGACGTCCGTTCCATCTGCAGGTCGGCCGGACCATTTTATGACGGTTCCGCTGCGCCAGCAAAGCTTAAGAATCCGTGTGCTATAGTAAAAGTCTGGCTCCGGTAGTGTAGTCCGGCCAATCATGAGGGACTCTCACTCCCTCGACTTGGGTTCAAATCCCAACCGGAGCATCTTTTTTGACTCAGCGGCGGTCGCCAGTTCCTATCTGTCAAGCGCTATGCGCGTAACGCGCTCCGCTTCGTTATGCTGGGAAAAAAGGGCTGCGGCAGGACGGCGTTATCAGGACGTTGCTTCGTCGGTCCACTCACTCACGGAGCAACATTTCGCGTGCGATCTGCATTCCATTGATCGCGGCTGGAAAGCCTGCATAGACTGCCATCATTAGGATAGTTTCGATAAGCTCCTCCCGCGTGCACCCGACATTGAGAGCTGCTTGAATGTGGTCGCGAAGTTGATCCTCTCGATTGCCGAGGGCGGTGAGAGCGGCGACGATGCATAGTTCACGCTGCTTCGTATGCAGTCCCGGACGGGTGTAGATATCCCCGTACGCAAACTCAATAACGTAGCGTGCAAGGTCGGGCGCAACATCGTCCATACTCCGAATGAGGTTTGTGATGCCCTCCTCGTTGGCCTTACGCAGCGCTTCGATTCCGCGCTTATATCGTTGGTTTTCCATGTTATCTTCACACCTATGCGCCACGTTGATATAAGCGCTGTTACCGGTCACGGCATCTAAATGCAATCTGTGTGGCCGGGCGGCGCCGTCACTATCTTTTATAAACGCGTAGAAGTGTTGTAACCGATCAAAGTGACCGGGTGCTTATCGCTGCCTTTCATCACTAACTACGCTTGCTTGAACTGTCTCTCGTCAGCGCCACCTCATCGGTGCTCCTTATCCCCACAGAGCCGACAATCGCGCTGCAGAAGAGAGAGAACTTGAGTCCGCTAGTCCTCCTGTTCGTGCTGGTTCCTGCGTCGGTTCTTGGCGTATCGGTGGGCTGCTTTTGGGGAAATACGGGACACGGGGGATTATCCCATTCTATAACCCCGAACGCGAAAAGAGACTGCGGCCGTGGTTTGACAAATATGGGGTTGCACTGCGTATAATCTCGCGCGGATTTCCCTTGCCGGCGATTTGGTGCGCATTGTTGCTGGAACCTAACAGCATCCGCTTAGAGGATTGACAAAAAAGAATTAGTGACGTCGTGCGAGAACGTGAGGTCACTCTTCGATAATGGAGATGGCCTCAGTCGGGCAGCTGTCAGCAGCCTCTTGACACTCACACTCGCTGCAGGCAGCCGCGTCGACGACGTGCGACAATCCATCATCCTGAAGCTCAAAGACGTCAGGGCATATGTCTTCGCACGCCCCACAGCCGACGCAAAGCTCGACATCTATTTTGGGTACTAACATGGTCAGCTAACCATGCTGCTTACTCTTCACGTTTATAATTATCGGTCTTCTGGCTCAGGTAGCGCGTTTGAACCCCTCAGACGGCAACGATTGCTAAATTGTCCCTCTGGCTCGCGCGGAACGCTCGTGCATAACACATAAGACTTAAGGGCGCGCTCATGCACTCGTGTTTGATACGCATGCCCACATGGACACTCGTCCGTATGAGGACTTTGAATTAATGGGCGTCGCCGGCGTCACTGACGTACTTACGCTCGCGCACGACCCGATGCGAATGTCAACCGCGGACGTGTTGCTCGACCACTTTCACAAGCTTGCGCACGAAGAAGTACGCCGAGGCGCGGAAAATGGCGTCAGCGTGCACGTTGGTCTCGGGGTCCACCCGCGCTCTATAAACGCTCAGGTCGACGAAACGCTACGAGCGCTCCCCGAATATCTCTCGCACCCAGATGTGGTCGCTATCGGGGAGATCGGTCTTGAACGATGCACTGACGTCGAGGAACGGGTTTTTCGCGTGCAGCTGGAGATCGATTACTACCCGAAAGTTATCCATACGCCGCGGCGCGGGAAGAGAGATGCGCTGGAGCGAATCGTCGCGATCGTTGACGACGTTGGGGCCAAGGATGTGGTTATCGATCACATCGATCCGTCTACGGTCGATATTGCACTTGAAGCGGGAACGTACGTCGGCATTACCGTCCAACCAGGTAAAGCATCGGTGCAAGATGCGGTGGATTTGATCAAAGAGTATCCTGAAGCGAAGTTTGTCGTAAACAGCGACATAAGTGCGCAGCGATCGGATTGCTTGTCGGTCGCACGGGTCTTGCACGCACTCAGCGTCGAGGGGTACGCCGATCGAGGGCAAAAGGCGTGCGTACAAAACGGCCTCGACCTATTTCTGCGATAACCGTTTGCCTCGTGAAGCCACTCCTTTGTGATCTGTTTTTTCCTTGCGTATGCTTTATTACCTTCTGTGCGCTACTTAATTTGATGATACTATGACCGACGAAAAGAAAGAAGAGAAAGAAATCACGCCGAAGGACTACTGGATGAGTGACCCTTTCGCCGAGATGCGCCGCATGCTCGACACGTTCCGCGCCAACATGGAAGACACCCTCGAGCGCGTATTCCCCTCGCAGGCGCCGACGCCCGCTTTGAAACAGCCACGCGTTGACGTAGTAGACCTTGGCGACGCCCTCCAGGTGGTCGCAGACATGCCCGGAGTGCAGAAGGAGGATATCGAGATCAACCTTACCCCTGAACGGATCGAGATCAGTGCTGAATCGAGCACCGAAACGGAACGCAAGGATGAGGATTACACCTACCGCGAGCGCGGCTACGCATCGTACCGTCGAATGCTCGACCTCCCCGCCGACGTTCTTCAAGATAAGGCAGAAGCAACGTTCAAGAACGGCGTGCTCGAGGTGAAAATCCCGAAGAAGGAGCCTACTGAGGTGGAAAAGAAAACGCGAGTGAACGTTAAGTAGGTGCGCTATGGAAGAACGACGCAAGTATCCATTCGAGGCAACCGTTACGCCCGAGGTGCTCGACCGGGGGCGCCACTGGATCGCCGTCAAGCTGAGGAACGTATCAAGGGAGCCCTTCGTCGACGTAAGCGCGACACTGTATACCTACAACTCGTACGATCTCGACGTTTTTCCAAGTGGCTCATTTCATTTCGTGAAAGAGTTGGCCCCTCAAGACACAGAAGTGCTCAACTTTCAGGTTTTTGCAAACCACACCGGACGGGTCTATCTTCACGTCACGGCGTACCGCGACGGTGCTCTCGTGAGCTGGTACTCGTCCGATCAGGAGGTTCGACTCGTGGAAGATCCCGCGGAGATCCAGACCTTCTTCGTGAACCGGCCCTACTGGGCCTATGAAGAAACCATCGAGACGGAAACGGTCGTGCACGCCCACCGCGACGTGTCGGATCTACGGCTTGAGATCGCCGCAACTCCCCCCTCGAAAGCCCACACGCTTATGGATGTGATTGACATCGACTTTATCACAAAAGGCGGTACGAAGCGATTCGTAAGCGAGCTGTACGCGAGTGAAGAAGGCACGTACCTCCTCACAGCGCGCCTTTTCCACGAACAGAAGCTTATTAGCAGCAAGCAAGCATCATGCTACGTTGCGCCCTTTGAGGAGTGAATCTGCGTCTCGTTGGATACCCAACGACAGCCACTCCGTCACGGATTCATCCGTCACGCAACTGCAGCGAGGCACAATGAATAGAAATGTGCGGGCCGTTAGAGGCTATCTTTCGAACTACATCCGAAACGAATTCGACAATCCGTTCTACGCCTCATTCAAGATCACCCACCGGTGCAACCTGCGGTGTGGCTTCTGTAACGTCTGGGCAGATAAGATCCCTGACCTTGGTACGAATGACGTGTTCACCGTCATCGACAATCTTTCTCAAGCAAGCACCTTTACCATCAGCTTTGAAGGGGGAGAGCCGTTATTGCGCAAGGATATCGGTGAAATTCTCCGCTACACGCACGACTGCTCGAACTATATTCTGTTTACCACCAACGGACTTCTCATCGATCGACGACCATTCGCAGAGTACGCGAGGTACTTCGATTTTCTGCAGTTATCCATTGACGAGGGCCACAACAACGTACACATGTTTGATCGGCTCGGCTTTTTCTCTGATCTCGGTATCAAGACGACGGTGCAAACAGTCGTAACGAAGCACGATCTCGATAAGATCGAGGAAAAGGTGGAAAAAGTGCACGCACACGGCCACAAGATCCTTATTATGCCTGCGTTCAACTTTGATGGCACCGAAGACCTCACGCCGGATCTCATGGCGCTTCGCGAGGTCGTTACGCGCCTGAAGCGCGAGTACGGGAACACGCTCACAACGAGTCGCTCGTACATCGAGAGTTTTGACCAGCCGTACACGTGCCGAACACTTAGTATCATGATCGAGCCGAACGGCGACATTATTTACCCCTGCATGCCGATCGGCACGAAGTTGGGCAACCTCCTCGAAAACGACCTTCAGAGCCTTATGACCTCAGAACGGGCACAAGCTGACCGTGAGCAGATGCTGCGGTGCGACAGGCACTGTCTCATTTATTGTCACGCTGAAACATCCCACCTCATGTCACTGCGCAAGCTTGTCCCCTACGCGCGGGACATCGTGACATTCCGTACGTTTGGCTAGGTGAGTCGTATTACAGTCTCGCAGACTTCATTTGATGCACCGTCGCTCGCGCATTGTCACGTGCCTACCTCATAGCGAGAAAACCAATGCTCGCGATCGTAGTGCGCAATGAGCTGCAGGAAAGGGCCGGGAAATCTCATCAAACGACGCTGAAGCTTGAAAAGCCACGAGGGTTATAACGTGATAAAAGATGCCATGTTGTGGGAACCGATCGAAGGCGGGGCCGTGCACTGTTTTGCGTGCGCACACGAGTGCAAGATTAAAGAGTGGGACCGGGGGATCTGTCACGTGCGGCAGAATCTCGACGGTAAGCTCAAAACCCTTATCTATGCGGAGGTGAGCTCAATGAGCGTCGATCCGATCGAAAAAAAGCCGCTGTATCATTTTTACCCCGGATCAAAGGTGTTTTCGCTCGGTTCTGTGAGCTGTAACTTCAGGTGTGAGCACTGCCAAAACTACGACATATCCTTCGCGGAAGTTGGAGAGCTGGGCACGACGGAAATCCCCCCTGAGCGTTCCGTGCAGCTCGCTCTCGAGCGCAACTGCCGCGGGATTGCGTGGACGTACAATGAGCCGACGATCTGGTTTGAGTATACGTACGACTCTGCGATCCTCGCTAAAGAAGCTGGTTTGTACACAGTGTACGTCACCAATGGGTATATGACGTCGCAAGCTCTCGAAAAGATTGGGCCCTATCTCGATGCGGCAAACGTCGATGTGAAAGGCTTCAGCAAGAGGTTCTACAACGGCGTGTGCAAGGCGCGCCTCGATCCCGTGCTCAAAACGTGTGAGGGCATGCACGAGCACGGTATCCACCTCGAACTGACGTATCTCGTTATTCCCGGACTGAACGATGATGAAGAACAGCTCACCGCTTTTAGCGAGTGGGCGGCGGGTGTTGACCGCGATCTGCCGGTTCACTTCTCGCGCTTCCATCCTGATTGGCGTATGCTTGACCGTCCCGCAACGCCCATAGAAACGCTCGAAAGGGCGCAGAGCGCCGCGGCACGGGCAGGACTGCGCTATGTCTACCTAGGTAACATTTCGAGCCAGCACGAGAATACGTTCTGCCCTGAATGCGGAGCCGTCATTGTCGAACGAACGGGCTATACGATCAAAAAACAAGATAAACAGTGTCCGGGATGCGGGCGCGAAGCGCCCATTGTCGATCAGTAAGACTTTCGGGTGATGTTGAGGCACACCTTCACGATCTTTTTCAGTCGGTCAATGCTCAGCTCTTTGCGAGCCATGCCGATGTCGCTCATCAGGTCTTTTCTGCTCATGCGCTTGTAATGCTCGTTTCTTTCTATTTAAGTACTTCGAAATGAGTCTTGTGCGTAAAGATTCGCGTACGGGGCTTACCCATAAAGGTTAATACCCTGTCGCGTCCTATCGGTTGTGATGCCATGATCTGTAAACGCTTATCTGAGGTGACTGACGCCGAATTCGACCGTTTTCTCGACCGCGGTGCGGCGGTGCGCGAGGTTATGGGCCACGTCCAGAACATCATTAACGAGGTGAAAGAACACGGCGACACCGCCGTCATGCAATACACCTTAGAATATGATAAAGCGGACATCGTCGGGCTTCGAGTAACGGAAGGGGAGCTCCTCTCAGCGTACGAAAATGCTTCGCAGGACGTCATTGACGCGTTGTATCATCTTTCCGACAACATCACGTCGTTCCACATGCGACAGGTGCAAAGTGACTTGTGGCTTCATGAGGTCGCTCCTGGAGTTATCTTCGGGCAGAAGACTACGCCACTCGATCGCATCGGCGCCTACGTGCCCGGAGGATTCGCGCTGTACCCCTCGACGGCGCTCATGAATATTGTGCCGGCCAAGGTAGCCGGCGTGCGCGAGGTGGTCGTATGTATTCCGCCCATGCCTGACGGCACAGTGCCGGTGGCAACGCTCCTCGCTGCCGATATCGCAGGTGCGAACGCAATCTATAAGATTGGGGGAGCGCAGGCGATCGCTGCGATGGCGTATGGGACACAGAGCGTTGCAAAGGTGGACAAGATCGTCGGACCAGGAAACGTGTACGTAACGGCCGCAAAGCTACTCGTGCAGAGTGAGGTGGAAATCGACTTCCCAGCAGGCCCAAGTGAGATTGCGGTGCTCGCCGATGGAGGAAATCCTGAGTATATCGCCGCTGATATCGTTGCCCAACTCGAGCACGGCCCTAAATCATCTGGTTTCGTGCTGACCCCCTCTGCGGAACTCGCACGCGAGGTAAAAAGGGAGCTCATTGCGCAACGAGAAGCAGCTGCCCGGAAGGACCTCATTGATCTGAGCAACACCGCCGTTCTCGTGGGCGACAGCGTGGACGCCTGCGTTTCGTTCATCAACGACCTCGCTCCCGAGCACCTCGAACTCATGGTGCGCGATCCGATTGGCGTCTTGGGAAAGATCTGCAATGCCGGAACGATCTGCGTGGGCGACTATACCCCCGCAGCTGTCGGTGATTACGCCACCGGGACAAGCTCCACGTTGCCGACCGGCGGGTTCGCCAAGTACGTCAGTGGGCTCAACGTCGACCACTTTACTAAGAAGACGAGCGTTCAAGTGCTATCGAAGGACGGGCTGGACAGCCTTGCGGACCTCGTCAGTTCGTTGGCGCAGATCGAGGGGTTGCCTGCACACGCAGCGTCAGTGCTGCGGAGACTTCAATGAAGCTGACGCGCTCGAGCGCAATCGTCCCAGAAACTGACGTGACCGTTGCGGGGTGGGTGCACGAGCTTCGCGACCTCGGTGGCATTAGCTTCCTTCTGCTCCGTGATCGCGATGGTATTATGCAAATCACCATGCCCAAGAAGAAGGTCCCGCCTGAACTTGTCGAGCATGTGCGAAGTCTAAGCCGGGAGTCCGTCGTTCGCGTCGCGGGACTCGTCAAGGAGGAACTGAAAGCGCCGCAAGGCTTTGAGATTATTCCCTACGAGGTTGAGCTACTTAGCGCTGCGGAATCGCCGCTTCCGCTTGATGTTACCGGCAAGGTGCGGGCCGATCTCGATACAAGGCTGGATGCGCGGTTCATGGACATGCGTCTTCCAGCCACGCGCGCTATCTTCCTTATTCGTGCGACGGTGCTCCAGGAGGTACGGGCGTTTCTATCAGCCCACGATTTTATTGAAATTCAGACTCCCAAAATGGTGGCCACAGCGACTGAGGGCGGAACGCAGCTCTTCCCAATATCGTACTTTGATCGCGAAGCGTTCCTGAACCAGAGCCCGCAGCTCTACAAGCAGATCATGATGGCGGCCGGTTTGGAACGGGTTTTTGAGGTTGGTCCCATATTTCGCGCCGAGGAGCACGACACGCGCAAACACCTCAATGAAGTTACCTCGATCGACATAGAGGCCTCATTCCTGGACGATCGCGAGGTCATGGAGCTACTAGAAGAGCTCATTCGGCACGTCTATGTCGCTGTTGCTGAGCGTTGCAGCGCTTCGCTCCAAGCGCTAGGCGTGGCGCTATTGATTCCTAATATACCCTTCAAACGAATCGCTTACGCGGAGGCGATTGAAACCGCGGATATACCATGGGGAGATGATCTTGACACCGCTGCAGAAAAAGCGGTCGGCGAGGAGGTGGGGGAACACTACTTCATCATTGATTGGCCGGTTGAGCTGAAGCCTTTCTACGTGCAGCCACACAACAATCTCTGCTACGCCTTCGACCTCATGCACCCGAGGATGGAACTCGCGTCAGGTGCGCGACGGATTCATGATTACGCCCTCCTCGTCGAACAGCTTGCCAGCAAATCGCTCGCGCCGGAAAACTTCGGGTTCTATCTCGACGCATTTCGTTTCGGCATGCCGCCTCACGCCGGGTGGGGTCTTGGGGCCGAGCGCCTTCTCGTAACCATGCTCGGTCTCGCCAACATTCGGGAAAGCGTTCTTTTCCCTCGTGATCGGCGGCGGATTACGCCATAAAACCGAATTACGCCGCTTGGGTCCGAGTTCATACCATAAAGTATAAGGTGCGAACCCCGCACTACACTACGAGGTAGGGTATGCGTTATCAAGACGATCCAGATGAGGTGCCGCGTCACTTACGGGTCAAACAAGGCGTTCCGCGCTCGACGCTCGACCAGCGCGTCACGAATCTCGAGCATAAAGTTGCTGAATTGTCAAGCGTCCTAAACGGTATCACTCAACAGCTCGTCGACGTCAGTTCTTCAGTCCACGATATGGCACTGCTTCCGCGCGCGAACGAGAGTACCGAGCTTCCAAGCGAAACAGAGCCGGATGAGCTTTCGCCTTCGAAACTGCAGGGAAAAAAGAAGACCACCTATATCATCGCAGATGTGGACTGCACTCCAGAGCCCCAGCGTCGCCTAGGCAACGACATAATCATCGCTGATCGCGAAGTGTGAGCGGGCACGCGGCCCGACGAAACGATGTTTATTAACGAACTTGAGATTCACAACTTCAAGTCATTTGGGAAAAGGGTGAGGATCCCCCTTTTTGACGATTTTACGGCTGTTTCCGGACCTAACGGTTCTGGAAAGTCGAACATCGTCGATAGTGTACTCTTTTGTCTAGGACTCTCGAGTTCGCGGACTATGCGCGCTGAGAAACTCACCGACCTGATTTTTAACGGGAACGGTGCCGACGAGGCAATGGTCAAGGTGAGGTTTGACAACGCCGACGCTGAACTACCCGCCGACGCGGAAGTGACGGTTGCGCGAAAGGTGCGTCGCACCGCAAGCGGGTACTACAGCTATTATTACCTCAACGGCAAGCCGTGCACGCTCGCAGACATTCACGAGCTTCTTTCGAAAGCGTGCGTCACCCCAGAGGGCTACAATGTGGTGCTCCAAGGCGACATAACGCGCATCATCGAGGTAAGCCCGCTCGAGCGCCGTAAGATCATCGATGAGATCGCGGGTATTGCTGAGTTTGACCGAAGGCGGGATCGGGCGCTCGATGAGCTCGAAGTAGTCCGGGAACGCGTTGAACGTGTCGAAATCATACTCAACGAGGTAGCGCTCCGGCTCGAGCAGCTTAAAGTTGAAAGGGAGCACGCCCTCACGTATCAAGACCTCAAAGCAAAGAAACGGGACTACGAAAAAATGGTGTTTGCGTCAAAGCTCCACAAGCTCGCGCGAGAGATCAAGGCGACCGAAGAAGACTTGGCGCGCAAGCAGCGGAGCAAGGACAAGACGGTTCACGAGCTCAGCGCAACGCGAGACGCGATCTACGATCTTGACGGTCAGCTGAGCTCACTCAACAGTGCCGTGTCTGAAAAAGGTGAAAATCAGCAATTCGAACTGACAAAACATATTGAGAGTATCAAGGGCGGTCTTGGGCAACATCAAAGTAGGATCGATTTTGTGACCAAGGAGGCAGAGCGCCTCGAATCACAGAAGCGCAAGGTGTTCATCGAAGTGAACGCCCTCAAGCAGAAGCACGAGGCACTGCAGGGCGATCTGGGAGCTGAAGCGGTGCGACGGGCAAGCCTTTCAAGCGAGCTCGCAGAGCAGGAGCAGGAGCTCAACGCGCTCAAAGAACAGCTTGCTACGCTCGATGAAAATGTGACTCAAGCGCGCGACGAACTCTTTGAAAAGCGCGAAGCGCATGGCGAGGAAAAAGACAAGCGGGGGGACGTCGTACGCGCCCGTGACAGGGTGCTCGATGTCTTACGTCGCGCCTCAACGGACGTGCACGCGCTCGAGGGGAAGATTGACGCCGTGCGTTCAGACGTGGCTTCTATAGGGCGTGATCTGGAGAAGATTCATAAGGATCGCGCCGCACTGGCGCAAAAACTGGAGAACGCGCGCGAGAACATCAAAGACCTTGAGGTGCAACGCGAGGACCTAAAGCTCGCCGCGGAAACGGTCGAAAGGCGGCTAAATCAAGCGCATCAGGAGTTCGTCCGCGCGGAAGCGCGCCTTAAAGAGAGTTTCGGCAAAGCGGTGGAAGCGATAATGGCGGCCCAGTTGCCTGGGGTGCGTGGGGTCGTGGCCGAGCTTGGCAAGGTTGATCCGAGGTATACCTCGGCTCTCGAAATTGCGGCGGGCCCGCGCTTGCGAAACATCGTCGTCGACACGGATGCAGACGCGGCGCACGCTATCGCCTATTTGAAAGAGCAGAACGCGGGCCGCGCGACGTTTCTGCCTCTGAACAAGATGAAGTCCGTGCACCGCGAAGTGCTCCCTGCGCGCGCCGGCATCGTCGAGTACGCTATTAATCTCGTTGATTATGACCCGGAGTACGCAGCGGCATTTTCATACGTGTTTGGCAAGACCGTTGTCGTCACTGAGCTCGAGCCGGCTCGGGGTCTCATTGGCCAGTACCGCATGGTGACGCTCGAGGGTGAGCTGCTCGAAATGAGCGGTGCCATGACGGGAGGCATCGACCGCCGGGCGCTGAGGTTTATCGCCGGCGAGGAGCAAGAGCTGCATAAGCTTAGTCGCCAGATACGCGAGTACGAAAATGAACGTGAACGCCTGCAGCAAGGGCTTAACGACGTGGATGACCTTCTGCTACAAGCACGGCACGAGCTTGTCACAGCTGAGGGCGAGCGGGAGCGGCTGGCGCGGGAGACCGAGGTTTTCGAGGCGCGAAAGGAGCAGGCTAACGCAGAAGCGGACGCGGAAATCGTCCACCTTGCTGCGATGCGGGCAGAGAAAGAGCAGGCGGGCGTGAAGATTAATGAGCTTGAGGAACAAGAGGCGCTACACAGCTCAGCCGTTGCCGCCCTTGAGCAGGACATAGCGGAACTTGAAAAGCGACTCAAGGGCACCGACGCGTCAAAGCTCACTGAAAACCTCGCTCAGATCGCGGACGAGGTCCGACGGCTACAGGCCCGCATCAGCAAATGCGACGCAACCATCGCTGATTTTCGCCTTCAGGAAGACTATAACGAGAAGAAGCTTGCTGACGCTAAGGAGCATTTGGAAACGACCGATGAGGGGATCAAGGAGCTCCGGGCCAGTATCCGTGAGCATTCCGAGGCTGCTACGCATCTGGAACAGGAGCTCGCCGACGTTTGTGGCCGCGAGCGCGAACTTACGCGCGAGCTTTCAGAACTGCGTGAAGGACGCGATGCGCTGCTAGCGCAGATCAGCCTGAAGGAGACGGAGAAGGGGGATCTTCAGCGCAAGATTGATCGCAGCGAGCAGGCGATCGAAACCCTTGACTATCAGCGGCTGGAGCTTGAAGCCCGTCGAGACGAACTCAAAGCAGAGGCGGGCGAGATCGACGACGTGCCGCCTGATGAGCCGCATGAGGCTATCGTAGCAGCGCTGAGAACCCTCGAAGCGCAGCTCGAGTCGATGAATGACATCAACATGCGAGCAATCGAGGATTATGACAACGTCGCCCGACGACAACAGGATCTCGCCGCACGCAAGGACACGCTTTTCAATGAACGCGCTGAGATACTCGAACGCATCGACCGCTACGGCCAGATGAAAAAGGAGGCGCTGCTCACGGCGTTTGAAAGCATCAATGCAAACTTCAAGGATATTTACGTCGAACTCTCCGGGGCCACGGGCGAGCTTGCTCTGGAGAACTACGAGGATCCCTTCGACGGCGGCCTCTTCATCCACTCGTGGCAACAGGGCAAACACGTGCAGCGAATCGAGGGGATGTCGGGCGGAGAGAAGAGCCTTGCAGCGCTAGCGATGATCTTCGCCATTCAACGGTACATGCCGGCGCCGTTTTACATGTTCGACGAAATCGACATGTTCTTGGACGGTGCAAACGCCGAACGCGTCGCACACATGATTAAGAAACTCTCCTCGGACGCTCAGTTTATAGTTGTCTCGCTGCGAAAACCCATGATCGAAGCGGCCAGTCGCACGATAGGCGTCTCAATGCAGGAGGGCAACATCTCGAGCGTCACTGGGGTGAAGCTTAATTGACCAGCGATGGACGCGACGCCACCGCCAACGGCGAAGCGCCTGAAGATTTTGATGAACGATCAATCGACATTTTGGTGTCGCTCGCAAAAAACGGCGAGATCGATCCGTGGGATATCGACATCGTCGACGTCACCGACAAGTTCTTGGCCCAAGTCGCGGAGCTCGAAAAACTCGACTTGCGCGTGTCAAGCCGAACGCTTCTTTTTGCATCGATTCTGCTGAGGATGAAGGCGGACGCGCTCGAGGAATCGGAACCGCAAGACCTGGACGAAGAAGAATTGCTCGATGAAGACCTTCGCGCGTGCTTCCCCGCGCTCAAGCCTAAGGTACGGCGGCACGCGAAGCGTCGTGTCACTCTATCAGAGCTCATCCACGAGCTTAAAAAAGCGACAAAGCGAAAGGAAAAGTCAGACGTCCGCCGGCTCATACAGCTGCAACCACAGGAGTTTGACGCTTTCGCAGTGGCGCACACTGAAGACATCGAGCGGCAGGTCAAACGCGTGCAACGCGAGCTTAAGCGACGCTTCGGGAAGCAGGATCGGGTGCTCTTTAGCGAGCTTGTCATCGATAATACTGCTGAGCATATTGTACAAACCTACATACCATTGCTCTTCATGGCAACTAGGCGACAGATACAGCTTGAGCAGAAGGAACTATTCGGTGACATCTGGATCCAATGTAAAAACCTTTAACGCCCTTGCAGCGTTCATGAACAGTAATGAACGATAGAGACCTCATCGAGGCAGCGCTCTTCGTTGCAGGCAGGCCATTAACCCTTCTCGAACTAGAGTCTATCGTAAGCCGTGATGCTGATGTCGAAGAAATCGTCGAATCGCTCATCGAAGAATATCGGGAGAATGGCGCGCTTGAGATCGTTCAGACCGACGAAGACATCGTGATGCAGGTGAAGGACGAATATGCCGACGCAGTCCGCACGATCGCTCAGCGTGATCTCGAAACGCCCGTGCTGCGTACGCTTGCCGTTATTGCGTTTCATCAACCGGTCACACAATCAAAGGTAGCCGAAATTCGAGGCAACAAAGCGTACGGGCATGTGCATGACCTCGAGGCGCGCAAGCTCGTTGAATCGGAGCGTTACGGCAGAACAAGAATGCTCCGCACTACGAAAGCTTTCGCGGACTATTTTGGTTTCGAAACGGAAAGCCTCGAAGAGATTAAGCAAAAAATCGGGCTGCTTCTGCGGTAGCCGTCCATGCGCGCCGCCGCCTCTCAGCCGCAGTTTTGGATATCGGGCAAAGAAGTTTCTTGTCGAGTACGAGCCGCCCGATTCGCGATCTTTGCTGCAAAAGCGCCGGCCACGAAGCCTGCATCCACGTTCACGACCGCCAATACCGAGCACGACTGCAGCATTGCTAGCAGGGCAGCTTTTCCTCGACCGCCTAAGCCGTACCCCGTGGAGACTGGAACGCCTATCACAGGGATATCAGTCAAGCCTGCTACAATGGTGGGGAGGGCCCCTTCTCTGCCAGCAAGGACGATGAGCACGTCTGTGTCTAACAGTTTGGAAAGCTCTGGATACAGTCTGTGAATGCCCGCTACGCCTACATCGTACGATACGATTGTCTTGCAGCTTAGTTCTTCAGCGAGAAGGCGGGCCTCCTCTGCAACAGAGATATCTGCAGTACCGGCGCATACAACGCCGACAAGTCCGTAGGGGGGTTCAACGTGCGGTTTTTCTCCAATAGCTGCGATGCGTGCTCGATCGTGCCATTCGACGTCAAAGTCTTTGAGTGCCCGCAACTGGTGCTCTGAAACCCGGGTGAGTACGACCCGCCCTTCCACCTTGAGCTGCGCCTTGACAATAGCCACGAGATCTTGCGCATTTTTGCCTTCTGCTAGGACAACTTCTGGAATTCCTACCCGATGCAGCCGCGCGGTATCTAGCTTCGCAATTTCAGCAACCTTTTCATATCCGTCGATAGTGATCTCGCGTCGAATGAGTCGTGCGGCTTCTTGTTTCGAAACCTCTCCGTCGATGAGCCTATTGAGTATTGTCTCCAAGCTAGGCATGCGCAGTCATGTTCTTAGCAAGTGTAATAAATACACTACATTGAGGAACACAACGGGCCAACACCATCGGCGCGCGAACGGACAGTTGGCAACCAGGGTGGGCCGGAGCCGTTAAATACGGTCCGTTCGCTTCTATCGTGTAGCGAGCCATAAGAAAGCTTGGAGGAGAAGAGAAGACGCGTGAAAGCTTCTGAAGACAATCGAGACGTGAAACGGCGGCTTGCACGGCCACGCGGCACCCGCGATTTTTTGCCCGGTGCGATGGCAAAACGTCGCTTTGCCGAGCTTCGGTTCAGAAACGTGGCCGAACGCTGGGGGTACGGCGAGATCGCAACGCCGGCGTTTGAGCCGCTCGACCTCTTTACGATCAAGTCGGGAGAAGCGATAAAAGACGAGATTTACAGCTTCACAGACCGTGGGGGGCGCGCACTAGCGTTGCGGCCTGAGCTCACCGCGCCCGTCATGCGCGTGTACGCGAACGAGCTGCAATCCGCGCCTAAGCCGCTCAAGTTCTACTATTTCGGTGACTGCTTTCGGTATGAGCGACCTCAGTCCGGGCGGTACCGGCAGTTCTGGCAGTTTGGCGTCGAACTCATTGGAAGTGAAAGGCCAGAAGCGGATGCAGAGGTGATCGCGCTCGCGCAGCATATGCTGCGAAGCCTAGGGCTTGAGGCAAAGATCCACGTTGGCTCTCTGGACGTCCTTAGGGCCGTGTTTTGCGAGCTTGATGATGAAACCTGTGCCCTCGCGATGCGCTTGATCGACAAGGGCGATTTCGATCGATTGCAGGAGCTCCCACACGGCGACACCGCCATAAGCATCATCGAAGCGCCAGACCCATTAAGCGAAGCGCAAAGCGTCGCGTCGATCGATCACCTCTTGCAGGTTCTTGAGCTGCTTGATACGCTCGCCATAGCGTATGATGTTGATTTCGGCATCGCGAGAGGGCTCGAGTACTACACCGGGATCGTCTTTGAAGCTTATGCCCACGACCTCGGCGCTCAGAACCAAGTTCTCGGAGGGGGCGCATATCGGCTGGCACACCTCTTCGGCGGCGATGACGTGCCGGCAACAGGCTTTGGAATTGGATTTGACCGGATCATGCGGGCCGTCACTGTTCACGGCGAAGAGCCGCCGCGGATTATAGTCGTCCCCACTAAGGACGCGCGCATCTACGCGCTCGGCGTCGCCGATGAGTTGCGGGCACACGTCTCCACGGATGTTGACGTTATGGGGCGAACGGTTCGTGCGCAGTTGACGTATGCCAACAGCGCAAGTTTCGACTTCGCCGTCATTATCGGAAAGAGCGAAATGCAGACCTCAAAACTGACGCTGCGCAATTTGAGAACCGGTGAACAAGAATCACTATGCGTTCAAGAGATTATCGATCGCGTCCTAAGCTATACATAGGGCAAAACGGACTACAGGAGACTGTTTATGAATGTCGTGCAGAGCGTGCTATGGAAACTGGTAAACCCAATAGCGATTGTCACAGCCCGCTGTGCGGGGAATGCGAGCGGCTTCGTCGCAAGCTGGATTACCCAGGTGTCGTTCGTGCCGCCGCTGATCATGGTAGCAGTGAATCCGTTGCACTACACCTACGAGCTCATCGTCAATAGCAATGCATTTGCAGTCAATATTCTCAGAACTGATCAAGCGGAATTGGTTGAGGTCTTCGGCAAGAGCTCAGGTAGGAAAGTTGAAAAGTTCGCGTCTACGGAGTACGATCTGGGGAACACAGGCTCGCCTATCCTCAAAGACTGCTTGGCGTTTGTCGACTGTAACGTGATGTGGACGAGAGAGGCCGGTGACCACGTTCTTGTTGTCGGCAGCGTCGCTGGTGCCGCCATCAACTCTGATGGCGAAACCCTTCAAGAAGCGCGGTCAATGTACGCGCAACGCACATCAAGCTATTCGTCATCGAGGGATCAATAATGGTGGAGCTTAATTTCAAAAATGGCCTCATTCCGGTCGCTACGCAGGACGATGAGACGGGGGAAGTGCTGATGATCGCCTTTATGGATAAGGACGCATTCGAGATGACCCGAAAAACAGGCTGCGTCCATTATTGGAGCCGAACAAACCGGCGCGTTTGGAAAAAGGGGGAGACATCGGGTCACGTTCAACGGGTAAAAGAGATCTTGGTTGACTGTGATGCGGACGCCCTTGTGATCAAGGTAGATCAAGTTACAGCGGCGTGCCACACTGGCTTCCGGTCGTGCTTCTTCAGGACTATCGACGGGAGGACAATAGGCGAAAAGGTGTTCGATCCCGAAGAGGTATATAAAAAACGCAACTAAGCACCACCTATCGTCGCGTCAACGTGAGTCGCTGGGCGGGGCATTGAACTCGAAGATGCCCCTCACAAGCCGTAACTGATGCGAGGGAGGGGGGCCGCCTCAGTTCGTGAAATATAATCTGCCAAAGCATCTGAATGCTCTTGTCAGGGTTTCGTCCCGCACGAGATTGCGGCTCTTCGGCTGCGCCAGACGCCGGCGAAAATGTTTAGGTAGATGCGTTGCACACTTTTTACTGAGATTATGACGCGTAAATGCATCGAAAGAAGCTGCCTGTATCACGCTGAGTGCGAGAGTTACTTTGAGGATCAAAACTTGACCGACTACACGAAAACGAAATCCGTGACTGGCGAGGAGCTCTGCGTATTTCATTGGGGCATTGGGTTTATGCGCGTAATGAAGAAATGTCCCGGCCGGGAACCGAAAGCGCAAAATCGACCTTGAGCTGCAGTTTAGTTGGGGATCCCTGCGATTATTTGCGTGCGCTTGCGGCTTCTTGCGCGAGTTTTTTGTCCTCTACACTCGCACCGTTGTTACCGTTTGTCCATTGGATACCCGTCGTTTAGCCGGTAAGTGGCAGCCGGTCTCGTCCTAGAGGGCACGCTGTTCCAGACGCTTCGCAGCTGGTTTGAGCTTCTGAATAACTTTGTGCCGCCAGTCGTACTATTTGACGTAAAGGCGCTGTTCTTAGTCGGGTTTCGTTGTCGGACGTGTCTCAGCCAAAATTGCAAGTCGTCGTCGCGATTACAAACAATCTTTCGTCTTGCTTCGAGACCCACGAGTATATCTGCGATGATATGAGCTAGGTTTGACGTCATTATGGATCCTCTCTCCTCCTCCTCCTTACGCTCACGTAGCCTGACACGGCGACGGTCGTGAGGCGCTATAATGGGAAGCACTAGATTGCACGGGAGGCACGCGTGAATGCCAAAGCTAAGAAGTATTCGAGAAGATGCTTCAGGTTTAAGAGGCGCGGGTTCGTATGCTATTATTATGTCGAACAAGTCGTATTCGATGAACGTTTCTGACATGAGTGAGGACGAAGTCGACAACGCGGTATCAGATGCGCTGCACGGAATCGTGAAAGCGATGAATCTTTGGCAAGAAAAAAAGTCGTTTCACAAGAATGTCACTGACGCGCTGTTTGACATTTTGAAACAGAAAGACCTCACCATTTTTGATGTCCTTATCAAACGAGATGAGAAAGTCTGCGAGATTCTGGATGAACCTACGAAAGACATCCCTGAAGGAAAAATGCTTGAAGGCTCGATAGATACGGAAACGGTGAAAGTGTATAACCTGCGCTCCAAGGATCCTAACGGCAATTTTGAGCTGCTGTATGACAATGAGTTTAGAAAGCACATCCAGATGACGTTGTATACTGAACGAAAAAGAATCAAGATGTGATTTGGCCAAGAACTCACCAATCCCTGCGACGCATAGCACGTGCAAAGGGGGTTAGGTTGTTTCGGTTTGGGGGTTTACATTCATGTCTCTGTCTGAATACGATCGTAAGCGATACCACCGACAAATAATCATTCCTGGGTTTGGGGAAAGTGGGCAGCAACGGCTGAAAAACTCGACCGCCCTCATAGCTGGCTTAGGCGGGCTCGGCTCACCTCTGGCGTTGTATCTTGCTGCCGCGGGCGTTGGACATCTGCGGCTGATTGATATGGACTCTGTCGAGCTTAGCAATTTGAACCGGCAGGTACTGCATTGGGACGAAGATCTGGGAAAACAAAAAGTCGAATCAGCATCGCAGAAAGTGGAAAGGATCAATCCAACGACTAGCGTTGAAGCATTCGATCTGACGATTGAGGACGAGAATGTCCTTGAGCTCACCAAACGCTGTGACATCATTCTCGACGCTATGGACAACTTCGCGGTGCGGTACATGCTAAATTCGGCGGCTATTGCTCACCACGTCCCGCTGATCCACGGCGCGGTATACGGCTACGAAGGGCGACTTACTACCGTGTTGCCGGGCAAGACCGCTTGCCTAGAGTGTATCTATCCGCACGCTCCGCCTCGCGCAGTGTTTCCGGTGTTAGCTACGACACCAGGCGTGATAGCATTGCTGCAAGCAACAGAGGCCATTAAGTGCTTAGCTGGCGTAGGCGTCCCATTGGTCGACGAACTCCTCATCTACGATGGCGAAATGATGGCATTCGACAAGGTCAAAGTGGCCAGGAACCCGCACTGCAAGTCGTGCGCCAGCTCCTGGTCGAAGTAGGCCTACTGCAATAAAGTGCATTTCGTTGTAGCGGCGCTTCACCCGAAATCCTTGTTAATAATCTCCGACACAACGGCAGTGACTTGGGGATTATATCGCTAGAACGGTAGTAATCAACGTCTGAGGTGGTTTCCAAGCTGTGATTGCGGCCGCATCACTTATGTGGCGGACGATTTTTTTGGATGCTGTCAATGTCGAAGTCAAAGCGGAGCGTTTCAGGCTCGGAGGTTGTTACTGTCTGCCTTGTCAGACTAAAAATACGCCATAACACTAGGGCCAACGCCAATGCGGCCATCCCTATAATGCCGATGAACTTCTCGTTGCCAGCATAGACTGCGAAGGAACTGGCAACAATAGCTATCAGCACGAGGACAAGTAGTACCAGATTGGTTTTCAAAAGGCGACTCAGGGTCATGGCTTCGGGACAGTGGCGAGGTCAGCGCGATGGACAATATCATGTTGAAACACTATATAAAGCTGATTTGTCGATCTTAAGACCATTCGTGCTGCGCACTGAGGTTTGCGCAGTCGCTTCTACGCAAGCAAGACGGCTATGATTCCTGAGAGAAAGACGCCGTCGAAAGTGCCGGCGCCACCAATCGAGGCAATGGGGGCCCCAACCTGCTTGATGGCTCCTAAATTCGTTAAGTCGGCTCCGATCAGAGTGCCCAGCACGCCACACACATAAGCTAAAGCAAAGGCGTTGTTGACCCCCGAAAATAGTGTCAAAACGGCGATAGTATAAACGGCGGCAACGAGAGGGGAAACAAGCGCTGGAGAGACTATTCCCACTCCCTTTACTGGTTTTGATATGAGATGGGAAATAACGGCTACAAGAGTCACCCCGACGATCGCAAAGGCTAAAACGTCCGGGAATCGCCATAGGAGGTAAAGCGAGACCACAGATGGAATTAGGGCGCCGCCGACATTGATAGCAACGACCGTTTTTCGGGAGCCTTCGGCCGCTGCTGGCACCCGATAGGTCATGCCGAAAACGGTGACATAGGCGTCAGTAATGATCGGCTCAGACGCTTCAAGAGTGAATAGAGGTATGTTAATAACGCTCCCGATGAGCACAGCTAAAAGCAAAAGCAAGATGGCTTGAGCAGAAAACCCGACTCGACTAAAAGCCGCTCCGATTAGCCCAAGGAAGATGAAAACAGAGAGCAGGAGAACTACGAATATGACAAATGCCGTAATGACTGGCGAAAATGGGCTGTAGACGTACGTCCGACGATCTGCCAAAATTGCCCCCAATACGCGCCTGTTTTTCAGCCGCCGCTTCCGCGGGAAATCTAGCTGAGTCAATATAGCCGCATCGATATAAGGTTTTCAGGCAATTAGCGAAGCAAGGCACGATCCGTCCTGCGACGTGAGCGTAGCGACGAGATCTTGCGAATAGGCAGGCGGCTGCTTAGGTATTACTGCAGTGTGGCGCGACAAAGCGGCTGGCAGTGGCCATTGGCCGGGCGCTGTTGCGGCTTTCGTAGGTCGCGCGTAACGCAAAGCATTGCTTTGACTAGCGCTGATGGTTCTGAACGACAGGCGCCGTTTTGTGTCGAGAAGCAGCAGTTCACAAAAGATTTTAGTTCTTCACAGCGACGCCGACTGGCCATCTTTGCGAAGGCCGACACAATTTGGCCCCTACTTTAGGGAGCTGTCGCAGCAACTCAAAGGAATAACGCGGGCCTGAGTGTGGCGTTTAATGTCTTAAGTCGAACTCTTTTGATGCTCGGACGTAGTGATCAAACAGCTCGCGGCCCCACTTAGTGCCGTCGTTGCTATAACTTAGCAACTCGTCGGAATAGTCATAAGACCCGTCCAATCTGAAGAGTCCAACCATAAAGAAATAGTCAGTAACCGTGAAAACCGTTTTTGGGTTTTGTTCAATCACAAAGAGCCTAAGATTTGCTTTAAGCTGATCCTTGAGCGGGCTGCGGTCTGCGAGCTCTAACATGTTTTCAAGCACTTCGCGAGTAACGACAAGCTCGATCTGTATGCCTTTTGCGGCGAGTTCGGCATAAACATCAAGCAAGTCTGGCGCGAACACGGGGGCAACGCCTCGTATCACTTTGGCGTCTTCGAGCAGGGTGACAAAGGTCGAAAAGGCATTGAAAACGTCAGTGGGCACGCTTGTCAAGACTTGTGATTCTTGCAAACATCCTATGTTCTTGAGAGAATCTTCAGGGATACCGCTTAAATCGTGTTCTAGCCAAAACTTACTGAACTGAGTGATTGCGTTGACTGTTCTTACGAAGTTCTCAAGCTGCAAAGCGACAATCTTGCCTATGTTCGTAAGCTCGTAGTTGCGCCTACTATCTTGGGATGTGAGGTGTTCTTTCTCCAGCTCTCTGAGCGCGTGGATCACGGAGGCGGAGTTGTTTCCCGTCGCCGTCCGCAAATCAGCTAGCGCTGTTGTGCCTTTTTTGAGTGAGAGAATGAGATTCTTCCTGAGATCAGAACACGTCGACAGCCGAAGTATCTCCGCGCCATCGACTTGCGATGCGAGTAGTGTTTCGCTCAGCTCCTCTTCTTGCGCTCCGCTCGTTCTTCTTGTCAGTAGTGTTTCGTTCAGCTAGGCCCCCTCCTCGTTCCTTTGCTGTTATACCACGTCGTTGATGCAAATTGATATAAAGCTTGCTATTTGCGCTTCTTTCGTGCAAATAACTTTGAAAATTGATTCAATTATGTATTGATAAGAATATAATATTAGTAGTAAAATATAATATTAGTAGTCTATAACAATTGACTTTGCAGCTAAGTGTTCCGTGGATGCTGGCGAGAATGCCAGAAAGCACTCGCGGGTTTTTGTGTCACTCATATCTGGTACGGTGGCTACTAAGTCGTCCCCCTCGCAGCCTGTTCGGCTCTCGCGTGAGATGCAAGGGTGACTAACAATATGTTCTGAAGCTTTCGATACGAGCCGCAGGAGGGGCTTCCGTTCTACTCCCTCGCACCTTGTCTGCGACCACGTTTACCCCTCCTTCTTTCTCGTCGTCCCTTCTCCGCATTTCTGAAACACGAAACCAGCGCATCCAGCGCTTGCGTGTCATCTAATCTAACCTCGGGCTCCTCATAGACTTTTGTTTTGACTTCTGCAAGCGCGCGGGCACTTAGGCCATTCTGCTATAAGGTCTTTCTTCCTCACTGATTTCCCGAAAATCTACTTCCTCACCAAACGACCGCCGAATCAGCTTACTCACTATTTCAGGCTTATCATTCTGAACGTAGTGATTTGCTCCGGGTATAATCCAATAATTCGATTGTGCAGTCCTGACTTTTAGATAGTTGGCCCAAACGTAGTCTGAAACTTTTGTGGGAGCAATCGTGTCCTCTTCACCCCAGACCAGTGTAGTGGGCACGGTGCTGTTTCGTAGGTTCTCCAACCACTGAACTTCATAGTGCTTTCTCTGATTCAAATACTGTATAATATCGTGCTGAATCTGTCCGCCATTCTGATAGCCCAAAATAAACGCGTTGGACCTTACCTTTTCTGGCGATTCCGTAATGTTGTGGGTTGTTTTGTTCAACCTGTTAGCCAGTGTTTTTCCAGTAACAAACTTGGTTGCCACGGGACCAGTGAGGCGGTTTAGGAGGATTTTTTGGAAACCGGTAAGGTTGGCCAGCGGTAGGTAGATGTTTCCGTTTGTAAGGATAAGATGGCCTATCGTGTATCTGTTTTGGTTTTTGTATAGGTCAAGTAACGCTAATCCGACGCTGTTCCCTTTGTCGTGAGTAACCACGGTTAGATTTCTAACGTTGAGCACTTCATTTATGTAGTAATTCACAAGTCGTGCATCGTCTTCAATGGAGTATTTGTATCCATTTCGGGGTTTGTCGGAAAATCCGTACCCCTGAGTATCCAACGCACAAACAAAGTAATCCATGCTAAGCAAATCAAAAAGCTCCATAAAATCAAAGCTACTCGTGGGATACCCATGAATCATTAAAATCGGAGGTTTCTTGCCATCCCCTTTTTGAACGGAAAAAATGTTCAGTTCGCCAAAGGATTTGTTTTCCTCTGAAGCGGAAGTCCACTTGAAAAATCTGCCTGAATTCAACCATTGACGTGCAAGCTTCGGAATATCTGTAACGTTTCTGTCTTTCTTGTTCATACAGCCATTAATTATTAGCAGGCTTGCAATTGAAGATGGCGCTCTACGAGGTTTCGCAAACGATCAAGCGTCTTCCTGAGATCGGGAGCCTTTATCAGCGTTGCTTCTTCGTCGACAAGCTCACGCATATTCGCATAAAGCCGTCTTTGTTGTAGTTTGCATCACCACAAGTACGCTCCGTACTGATCCTTTCGGTGACGTTTCTTGCCTTTAGGCTTGACAATGAACGATGCGTGGATAGCGCCGACCAGGCCTTCGGGAGCATAGCCAAGAACGACGATTGAGCGTTGTTCTAAATCTATTATCATTCCAAAAATGACGCGTTGCTTCGCAGGCAATATTTATTTATTACCGACGAACTCTTGGCAACTAGGTGAAAATCGTGGTCAAAATACCTGATGAAGTAGTTAATGCGATTAACAACGAGAAGAATCCGAAGATCTTGGCAACCGTTGGTGCTGACGGAGCTCCACACGCGATCCAAGCGGGAAGTATCAGGGCACCATCGAACGAGATGATGATCGTCGGCGCCATTTTAATGAAGAGGACCGGAAAGAACCTGGAAGCGATGAAGAGCGATAATAAGATGGCTTCGTTCCTGGTCCTCGACGGCATGAAGTCCTACGAAGTCAGATGCAGGGTGGGGGACTTCGTCACCTCTGGACCATTGTTTGACACGATGTCAGAGAAGATGAAGCAGGTTGGCATGACCGTCCAGGGCGTTTGGACCTTCTCACCGGTCGAGGTCTTTAACCAGAGCGCCTCGTACGAGGCCGGCACGAAGATGGCATAGATCACCATCTATGCAGGACATTTGCTTCCTACCGGGGTCTGCGTGTCACGCAGATAGAATGAGCGCTGCTAGCATCGTTAATGCAGACAGTAGATACATAGCGCGTGCGCTTGCCCGTAGTGGGTGGGCACGATGATTGTATGTTAGTTAATAGTGTCCACTCGCTGCTATGTAATATTGTTAGCCTATGTTGATCAACAAAAACAAGCGAGCTATCACAACTTTTCTAGCGGTCCTCTCGGATGTTAACACATTGAGATAAAAAGCTGCGCCCTGAGGCGCCAAGACCCTATGTTTTTTTTGGCGGTCCGGCAGAGCCCATAGAAAATCAGATCGGGCAGCTTCGTGAAATATCAAGAACCTACAATCGCGCAGTGGTTCGGGCCTTCGACGGTCCCGACGAAGCGTTGCTTCACGCGCTAGAGCTCGAATACGTTTATGTTCAAAGAGTTACGCTTAGCCGGTCACAGCGTGCAGCCTCGTCTGAGAATTTGCGCTTGTTGATGAGAAGGCTGCTCATTGGATACCCCGACTGTCCTGAGCTTTCGGCCGAGCTCGACGTCTTCAAATCAGACTTCACTTTTAATGGGTAGCCCGATTACAGCTTGCAGGGAGCATAACAGTCATATATTGACACGTTATGCCTAGTGACATTTGGCCTCCATCCAGAGGCGCGTAGGCAGCCAAACATATACTATAACTACGATCGGTATTTGATAGGAGACGTGCACGTCAATTGGTAAGCTCCTCGTGGGTCACCCCCTTTTTCGATTTCCTTTGATATGAAAGGAAAAATGGATGGACGAACAACACGATCGTCAATAGCAAGAAATGCTTAAACCACAATGCGGTCAGTCCATATATTCAATTCTAAGCGGCAAAAAGAACAAGCGAAGTTAATCTCCCCCTGTTACCTCAGCGATCGCAAAATTGTTTTTCACAGTTTTGATTTCAATTTTGACTTCGTCGCCGATCTTTGTGTTGGGAACGAAGATTACGAAACCGCTAATTCGGGCGATACCATCCCCCTTTTTTGAAAGATCTTCAATTTTAACGTCGTATTCCTTTCCAACATCCACGGGAGCATCTTTAGATGATCCGCTATCATATCGGTTAGAACTGCCACCGAAACTGTTTCTCGAACTTGGGCTAATGTAGTTCACCTCCTTCTTCGTATAGAGCTTGCGCCGTCATTCTATATGGTCTTATGCGGGTTTGCTAGCGGCTACTCGCTATCACGCGCTAAAAAAAGAGCAACATTCTTCGCACGGGCTTATTTGCCCATCGAGCTGCTGTGCGGCTTTTCGCCAATGGATCAACAGAAGCGAGCGATGTGAGCAGTCGCCCCCTCCAGCGTCCGTACTTCGTTCTACATTATTGCATCCGATCGTACGGCTCCATATTCGATTATCACGCTACGACATGCTCCTCGTTTCTCAAGGTATGCAGGCCGAATCGCACCAGCACTCTGCACGACGGCCGCTACAGGGATGCTAGGACGGCTGTCGCACGCAACCCCCCTAAAAACATATTTATTGCTTTAAGACCCCATTGAAGTTCATGATACATGCCGTATCGAGCACCGGTTAACCTTATATACATACGGATTCTATATGTCAGAGGCCTGATCTTCCGAGATGAGGTCCATCGCGGCCAACATACGGTCCTTATGTGGAATTTACTTCCAACCGTGAGGGATCGATCTCCGGTCGCGAAAAACATGCAGTGGAGTTGTAAGTGAGCTGGCGTAATCTGTCAGAAACCTTGCAACTGACGTGGGTTGATTGATTCGGCTGAAACCATTTGATATGGAATCGGTCGAAGCGGATATGCATTAATGCGAATCCGCACAATTCCTTGTAGTGTGCATAATTCTGGTTGATCCTGCCAGAGGCCACTGCTATCGGGGTCCGATTAAGCCATGCGAGTCTAGAGGGGTAATGCCCTCGGCGAACGGCTCAGTAACACGTGGACAACCTACCCTCAGATCTGGGATAACTCCGGGAAACTGGAGATAATACCGGATAATCCGTGAACGCTGGAATGCCTTACGGTTCAAAGCTTTAGCGTCTGAGGATGGGTCTGCGGCCGATTAGGTAGTTGCTGGGGTAACGTCCCAACAAGCCGATAATCGGTACGGGTTGTGAGAGCAAGAGCCCGGAGATGGATTCTGAGACACGAATC
>Ga0224517_1000030_pt1 | contig 39481 bp, 54 predicted proteins | sample IRFST100metaG_FD_179886 | JGI IMG/M metagenome (GOLD analysis project Ga0224517, IMG submission 179886)
ATCGAGTCGGGATCGGGGTTATCGTGGACCAGTATGCCGAGCTTCTTTATGCTTTTGAGAATTCCGTGAAGTCGATTCGCAGACCGCTGCGATTCTGCCTTCTGGAGGTCGTGCAACGTGGCGTTAGCGATAAGCGCCGACGGGTAGACGACTGCGTCGGCCCCCAACTCTTCGAGCTTATCTTTGCTGAGCGGGTCGGCCGCTCGGACGATCACAAAAACGTCTGGCTCCCTCTCCTTGATCACGCTTAGCGCCTTGGTGTTCGCGTTGACGTCAGAGCTGAGAATCATAACGATCTCGAGATCAGGCGTGAGCAGATCGGTGATGACCTCCTCCTTTGTGATGTCACCGACGTGCGCGTCAAAATTCTGGTCACGCAGCGTCTCGACCCGTTTCGCGTTCTTCTCGATGATGGTAAACATCCTGCCACGTTGAGTGAGTTCCTTGGCGACGAGAAAGCCGACGCTGCCTGAGCCGAGTATCGCGTACGTTATCCGTTCGTCATTCTTGAGGGGTATGCCTTGCTCGAAGGTTGTCGAATTATAAGCCGAAATAAGCCACCACCTGCTTTCGCTGGATTGAAGCCTCAAATCCAGTTTGGGTAAGCTATATATGTAGAAGGGGTATAAGAGCATATGCCAGGGCCGGTAGCTTAGTCAGGCAGAGCGTTGGGCTCTTACGGTATTCTTGCTGTGACCTGTTGACCAGAGATACCCAAAGGTCGAGGGTTCAATTCCCTCCCGGCCCGCGTATTTGTGGGGCTGTGGCCTAGTCAGGAATGGCGACGGGCTCCAGCGGTAAAGTTCTCGATATGATGAGCAACGGGTCAACTGATGACTCGGGGACGCTTGAGTCAGGTGATGTCCCGTTGGAGCACTGATCGGAGAGACCCGTCGATCGTGAGTTCAAATCTCTCCAGCCCCATTTTTTGCTATGTGGCCGCCGAGTTGGCGCTTGGCGCCAGTGTAAATCGGCAGATTGAGCTTTTTTAGTGAGGTCTCGTAACGCATGGCTTGGTAGCGTCCAGCTTGCGAGTTGTTTTAGAATTGAAGCGCTTGATGTCGACGAATGTGCTCTCGTGAGCTGTAATGTGACCAAAACGTTAAGTATGTATACACCTTACTTTAGCCCGAGAGTCCCGTGGTGTAGTGGTCAATCATGCGGGCCTTTGGATTCATGTGGTCTTGGGCCACTGATAGAAGAAAGCCCGCGACTGCGGTTCGAATCCGCACGGGACTATCCGTATTTCGAGGCTGTGCCGAGGTGGGGTAGCATGGTAATCCTATGGCCCTGTGGAGGCCACGACGCGGGTTCGAATCTCGCCCTCGGCCTTTGATTTTTGATTTTTATGCTCGAAAGAGCATTCTTTTGGAAGAAGAGCTGATTTTAGAGTTCTAATCTCTGATTCAAGTTCTAGCAAGCGGGATTCGACGTTACTTAGGCCATCGGGTTGTATAACTTTAGGCAAAAGTTGTATAACTTTTGAATCCGGTTGTATAACTTCAGAAGGCCCTGCCCGGTTATTGAAAGTCACAAGAAGTGCCCGTCTGTTATCGTGCTGAGTTTCAAATATCTCTGCGACCTTCCCAATTTCGTTAGCGCAGGTCTTAGGCAGCCTGATAAACGGGTAAGTAACGCCCGCTTTGGCGTTCAACTTGGTGACCTTTGATTTTCCGGTGTGCTGCATAACGACACCACGCATCAATCGACGGTGATTAGGTATTATTCAGGGCTGCTAGAATATTAGTTTACTTGACAGGTCGCGTAAGACAGATTCGAAACATCTGCATTACAACCACGCTAACGGTAGCCGGATGATCGCAGCGACGGCTTAGAGCTTTGAACGCTGATTTTGTGTGTGCAGATCGGTCGCATATTCTGACAATCGTGTCTTTTGAGCATAGTTGTTACGATTAACCCCTTTTTGACTCTTTGTTGTGTCTGGATTAGCCTTGACACTATCATCATCTTTAACCATTCAGTGCCCTTAGTAATACAGTTAATTTTCTGAGGTGATACTGTCACGATGAGCATAGAAACTATAAAACCGTTTCAGTGCAAGGGCCAGTGGTGGCTCCCAGAAAAACCCGACGAGCGTGTCTCAGGAATATTGACTTACGTTCCACAAGAAGGGGCCTCCCTCGCATTGATTGGATCTTTCACTGACTCCGTTACAGCTCTCACAGGTTCATTCTCGCTGGAAATCGTATTAGGCGAATCTGATCTGGGTTTTGTTACTTTGCACGACTGCATCGAAACCCAGCTTACGATTGGTTCAACAAGCAGCTCCAACTTGAAGGTAAGAAATGTCTTGCTCGGCCATCATTTTTCGAATGAAACAGACATTAAATTCGAGAAACTCTTTGTGCGCTATTCAAGTCTAGATGAGTGGGTCAATCGGTCTGGGTTCGACAAGAAGGTCTTAGCAGAGAACGTTCACCCCCCTTTAAAGAGACTAAATGTCGTTTATGAATTTCCACCATCGGTCGATGCAGCTTTGAGCGCAGACTGCCGCATATCAATACATTTCCAAGCGAACCCGCCAACGCTTACATTCCATCAGAAAGAAGCGTGCATCGTTCAGCAAAATTATGTTGGGCTAACGTTTGCTAGTCAAAGAGACTTACGAGACTGTTACGAAACGCTGTTTCACTTGCGTAACTTCCTCACGCTTGCGATCTCAGCGCCTATATACCCGCTGGAGCTTCGAGGCCACGTAGAAGACCTCAAAGAGCCAATAAAGATCTTTTTCGAGCAGCGGTACATGCCAAAAGAATTAGAGCCAGTTCCGCCGTTCAAGATGCTTTTCACACTTGATTGCCGTTGCGTCGTCGTTCGAATGCGCCGCTCCGCGTGAATGCCTTAGGACCGTTCTTTATCGCACACACCTTGGTCACGTCAGGTGCCATCCCAAGAGCTTCAACACGCAAGTTCGACATCGCCCCAATACTGCATATACACATCATAAACGTGCTGAGGCAGCTGATGTTAATAGTTTCTACATGTGTCCAGGCAGCTGATGTTAATAGTTTCCACGTAGGCTTCTAAGTCGGAGCCTCTATAGGGCTCCCTTGTTGCAAATAGGCTGGTGTTACACGCGCTCAAGGGTCTGCCTTTACGAAGATGCTTGCGTATGTCCAAGTAAAACGGCCATTTTACTCCATCCTTATCATTTCTGCTTTTTGGCCTTTTTCCTTGGTGTTGAGGCTCTGGCGCCACCGCCTAGGGCGATTGATAATCCGAGAATATAGCCGAGATTGTACCAGAAACCATCGTTTCCAGCCTGATAGATAGTGATATTAGAGTCAAACCAGCTGACAATGAACGCTAGAATTACGATAATTCCTTGCCAGAGGCCCAGAAAAAAGCCAGCTGGCTGAGCAGATACTGTTGCCATTCCAAGCCGATTGATTGCAACATATACAGCGAAAGCGATTAGGGCAACTCCTATAAGAACAAATAGGGGTATAAACTTCTTCATTTTTTCTTCCATCATGCCTCCATTCTATTCTTTATTACTATTATAACAACCGTAGGCGCCATTGTATGCTCCAAGGGACGACAAAATGTGCAGCAAAAGAAAAAAGAAAAGGGGAAAAAGCCCTTTCACGCGGTCACTACTACGGTGTGCGCTGCGCGGTCTCCAATCCGCTGTTTCGTGTCAGACGTCCATATGAGAATCGCACCGAGCAAGAACGGGATAATGTACGGTATTGCGTCGATGATCAGCAGTAAGGAACGCACGAGTGCGTCAACATAGCCAATCTTTGAGCCGTCCTCTTTGACCACTTTGATCTTAAGGGCCATCATTCCCACCGTCTGTCCATACGCTCCCAACAGGAGAGTGAAATAGAAGAGCACGATGAGTGCTGATATGAGGCTGCCGACTCCTGCGAGCGGATTCGCTGTGGTGGATACGTGAAAGGTCCCGTTAGCAAAACTCGCGCTGTTGAAGACGGACGTTTCCAAAGGACTGGCGAAAACTGATGCGATAATGCCAGCAATAATGACATCAATAAGAAGAGCTACGAATCTGACACCGACGCTACGGTACTGCAGCGGGGCTGGGGTCATTTCAGGCGCTGGGGTCATTTCAGGGGCTGGGGTCATTTCATTTGCCATTCGTTCACCTCCTTGTGGCTTTATCGCGTAACTACGTGTCTGGCAGGTAAAAGCTTATTGATCGTATTCAACATGGATAACACTTTTCTAAAAGACTTTTTAGACCATTTAAACAGGCTCTGACGATTTTTAACACTACTAAGCGAAGATGTCCCAGCGCGAGTGGTGGCGCGAGAGGAGGAGCATATAGTGTTGAGTCCCTTCTAACTGGCTTCTTTAAGGGGCTTAAATAGCTAAATAGGGGCATATAGTCATTCTCTAAATGCCAGCCATATAGCTTTTTTCCATATGGAACCACTCCAGAGCAAGACGGCGCGACCGATATACAACGCATGATTTCTCGCGGCTTATAGACCTATCCTACGTGCAGGGAGCACTAAAAATGGAATTGAGAGAGACTAACGGGTTATTTCTCACTTCTGAATAGACTGCGATTGCTCACTTAGCACCGCCTGTACATTTTCCTCTAAGACGTTCAGCGCGGGCGGTTAGCACAGCTAGGTTAATCTGCCATCATCGAAGTGTCATCGATACCTCATCGATACTGAAATCAAAGCAAGAACGGTAATATTTAATATTCAATGCCGCATTTTAGCGTGCCATTTTGATTTGAATTTTGAATTAGAGGTAAGAAAGGGCCTAAAATGAATCCAATAACGAAAATAGCAAAACGATACGTCAACGTGCCAGTGAGAAAGGCGTTGTTGTTGTTGATTGGTGTCACCATCATTATTTCGGTGGCTGGCTGCACATCTTCGACTAGCTCTAGTCCTACGCCGACTGTATCGGCAGCACCAACTGGAGCGGCAACGGCAGCACCAACTGGAGCACCAACATCCGCGGCACCAACATCAGTTGCCGCCTGGATTAGTTCCGCAACAGCATCCTTGACTCGTCAGGGGTATACGTTCACATCTCCATTTGTAGCGCAAACAAACAGTAATCTCGGCACTAACGTCTATTCCGCTACCGCAGTAAAAGGGGGAACTACGGTCAAAATCCTTGCAGAACAGACATCCCAGAGTAATGCAACCTCACGGTTTAACGATATGGTATCATACGTTAAAGGACAGGGATATTCGGGAGAAGCGGCCTCAAGTGCATCAGCGGCGTATAATGCTTGGGGAGGGGCTAACGCCAGCGGCGGCATAGCGAACGTTGCAATGACACTGCTAGGCAACGGTCAAGCAATGGTGTTGGCAGAGATGATGCAGTCGTAATGACAGTATAAAGATGGGTAACCATCTCCTTATTTTTAATTATTGACAGGAATGGAATCAAATTTCAAGCGGGCCTTGAGAAAGATCGTGCAATAATTAGGCAAAATGACGTTTGAGTTTTCGCTGGTTTATCAGGGAATGGTGAGTTCCACGTCCTTCCAATATTGCGTGTGCACATTGTAGTTTTCAGGCAGCGGTAGGTACTCCACTCGACACCGCGAACGCCGTGCGCGCATAACGGCCTTGACTCGGACTAGGAGCTGTAACACAAGTTTGTTACAGCAACGCTTATTTACACCGAGCGTATAGTGTTTGGTTTCAAAAAAACGGTGGTTAGGTAATCAATGCCGAGACCAACACACGCGCGGAAGTGATAAGATATCCAAGTTTTTCATACGATGGCACGTTGACAATTCCAAGATGCCTGCCACTCCTGAAGAGACTGGGAAGCTCCTTATATCGATGCTCGAAACGGTGGAAGCCGGTTTGCACACTGGCAAGCTTAATGACTGGGGGACAGCTCGGCAACGGACAGGACGGATACGCGATTAGTGAGTTAAACGAGGAGGCGCTTTTCGTTTGCATGCTCCAGTGGATGCCGTTCATAACGTTTGAGGTATTTCCGGTGGTCAGTGCCGACCAGTCGATGGAAGCACTCGACAAAGCAGTTGCGGCGCTGCAGTCTCCGTAAAAGCGCTTCGGCGGTGCAGGAGAAAAGAGGAGAGACCTTACACATTAAGCGGATGAGCTGTGACTGTTCATAAACTACAGCGCACATCTTTCCAGTATCTCATTACACGTTATACACGTTCTCAGGCAGCGGATGCTTATAAAATCGCCAATCCACTCCCGAAACCCCGTGTGTGAGTATGTAGTTCTTGTTAGACTGATCCCACTGCAGTATATCACCCATTTGTTCGCAAAACTTCCTCAGATCTCCGGGCACGAAATGATGGCTGCCGTGCAATAGCGGTACCTTCTGTTGGTTCAGCCATCGTTCGAATGACAGCTGTTTGAACATAAGTTCTTCGTCGCTTAGCTCGCACAGTAGGGGCGCCATAACCTCAACTACATACGGATGCGGCGGGCAGTAATGTTGCATGCGTATCTTGTCTTGTTCTGGCAGAATATCGAGCACCGGCTTTTCGAGACCGATCGCATTTCTGAACTGCCCTACCAAAAGTCGCGCGATAGTTGCCTGTGGCCTCTGCCCTGTAAACGGGCCCAACAGCACTATAGCCCTATAGCTTAGATAATGATGATGAATCTCCTCTTCTTCGTAAGTCTGTCTGATAGCCAGCAAAACATTCTCAACATCTTCTTTCGTCACGATCCTGCTAGTCACGTGCTTGCGAGCATTCAAGCCCTTTGGCATCTCTAAGAAGAGGAGCGTGGTACACAAGGTGTTAGCCAAAATAAGCCGTTAGGTTGTCCCAATAATATTCGACCCACCCAGCTTTGAGATCTGAATAAAGATCTTCAGGGATGTCGGCCTGGGTAAAATCTAATCTGGTGTCACGACCTTCCGCCTGCAGCTCGAACGTCACGGTGGAATAATGACCTGGGGGCCAGTCAGAAGCCCGCCATTTTTGCACGATCTTTTTGTCTGGAATCAGTTCAATGGTCGTTCCAGAAGCCCAGCCGTCGAAGGCACTGAACTCTGCTCCAACTTCCCTACGGATAACCGCTGGGGAATGAGTAAACTCTGTGTGTTTCTTAGAATCCAATAGGGCCTCATAGACCTCGTGAGGAGTTGCTTTCAGCAAAACCGATTGATGAAGGGTTTTGGTCTTCATGGTCTCTGAGTTTGGAGTTCAAGAAATGAAAGATCTGCGCGCGGAACGAGCGACAAATCGATGCTTTCGCGCAGGGAACGGCGCTTGTTCCTAGGTTGCCGCTTGTTCTCTCCAAGCGCAACTGAAGAATAAACTCTACGAAAGCCGTACCGTCGTCAGATCATTGATGTACTGCAGCAGGTGATGTTCACACGACGCAGAAAAGCATCGTCTACCATCTTCCCCAAGCACATCCAATATCTTGCTCGTAAATTTCTCTCGCTCTTTCTAAACTCATTTTTCAGCCCCCTTTTCATACTCAACGATCATCTCCATTATTTTCAGGAAGACAACCTCCCTACCGTTGGCAAATGACGCTGCGGTATCGGTTGAGTCACGCGCGTCCTTAGCGCTTTGGATCGCGCCTTTCTTGCAGGACTCTTTGATCTCCTTGACGAGATCCCCACACGTCGTTATCCCCTTCTCACTCCAGTCTATGTTGTTCCAGGTAGCGTCAAAGATTCTTGTCGCTAAGTCGTTCATGTTTTCAAACTTAATCTCTTCTTTACCATAGAGCTTGTTCACTTCAAAAAACTCAAGTGCAGCAATAATTCCTTTGGCAAAGAAGTCTTCACATTCTACACATACCATTTCAATCACCTGTGCAATACCACATTGGCGGCTTTACGTATTCTAATACGTAGTTGATTCCTTCTCCGAATCCTGCGTCCTTTAGTGCTTCCCAACATAATCGATCAAACATTATATGGGCGGCTTCCCAATCGTCTTCAAATTCGTGGACGCGATCTCCTTCTCTGCTGTATATCCTTCTGCAGCGTTCTAAAAATTCTTCAGGGGTCATCTTTCACTCACCAGCTTTATGGATACACTGGCGCCTCAACGATGTCCTTTATTAGGCGCATCGTTTTCTCACTGTCTAACTTACCGGACTCAAACTCTTCAATAAGCAGGCTGATGTTCAATAGTTTTTCCGTGCATTTATTGAAGTTATCTGACTTCTCTTCAAATGCTTCTGTCATTCTATCTGTCATTTTATAGCCTCGAAACTCTACCATCTCCCATAGGTCATCATCTGACATTGCATATTCGCAGCAATGTTCACACAATCCTTTTTCATAACACGGTGTTCGATTTCTGTGCTCGAAATCTACCAAGATGGTTATCGCGAAGAGCGAAGTTCAACGTGATATAGATTCCTCGTTTTCGCGTCTAGGCCGCTTCGCGCTTCAGATCCTCACAAATAGTCTATTGTTCTCAGTTTTAGTTTCGTACGTTTCAAGGTCGAGTGTCTCGATCTGCCGAGATCAATGACCGACGCCTCGGGATGTTTAGCGATATATGCGCGGATCTTGTCGTCGAGATGCTTCGCTCGTGCCGCGTACACGAGATTTTCTAGTACGCCGAGACTTTTGTCGAGCCGTGCAAAATCGTAATCAAGCCCTTCAACGAGTTCAGTCGCCTTCGTATCGTTAAGGATGGAAGGGTTCTCTCGACTGAATTTTGCTCGCCCCCACAGAGGAACGAGTAACGTTTCCTCTACGCCGCCAAGATCAATCTTCATTCGTGCGTACCTGACGAATCTTCCACATAAACCAAGGGGGAATTAAATAAAAACGTTTGCTCATTGACCCAGCGGGGCATCATCCCGAGAGGGTGCAGAACCTCAGATGGTGAAACGCACATCGACCCATTACTTCATGTAGACATTATAGACGTACCCGGGCAGAGGGTGCTTGTAAAACCGCCAATCGACCCCAGAAACGCCGTGCATCAGCATGTAGTTCTAGTTTGATTGATCCCACTGTAATCGTACTAAAAACAAAAACTTAAGTTAGAGCCCCCCCAACCTTTTCCTATGCCATTCGTTCATCAACCTGAGTATATACCTGGAATTCCAGCAGCCACCATTACAACCCCCACTAATAATACGCGGGTGGAAAACTCAGTATTTGTTACGGGCACGGCCCAAAACATTAGGGGAGAATATACCCTATGGCTTGTATTATATGATTACACCACGAACCGCCATTACCCACAAGATGGACCTGTTGCTCTCTCCTCAAACGGTCAATGGGAGATGACTACCTCTTTTGAGAGCAGCGGGAGGTATGATATTACTGCGCTCGCTGCAGACCAAAACGCCAACGAGAGTCTCTTACTATACCAAGCGGCCAGTGAGTCGAGTGGTGATTATCCGGGGTTGCCTGCCCTCCCTTCAGGATGCATAACGCTGGCTTCAGTCACCGTCTCTAGGACGTAGCTTTAACTGTGTGCTATTCGTCAAGCGGGTTTACTGAAGCGAGGGACGAAAAACACGCACGAATCCAAAAGGCGTATTATGGTTGCGATTCGGCAACCGCGAAAAATTATCTCAAATGATCGGGTTCCGTGCTCCGATCAATGCCGACGTCCGCGTTGCTTACAATGTTGACGGTTCCGCTTTACCAAGCCATGCCTAAGCGTTATTCGCTCGCGCAACGTTCGCGAAAGCATGCGAGCAACCGCTTGATGATATCGTCAAACGTTTCGCCGCGCTTGCCTATAGCGTCTATTTCGGCTTTCGTCTTAAAGTGTATTGATATCGTCGCGCGATCTTCACGTTTCATATTTCCTTACGCATCGAGGTACATGGTCTAGCGCAATCGGCCGCTGCAAGCGTAATGCGACGCTGCTTCGCTTTCCGTGATCGGCCTAACGACCCGGGATAGGTACTCGCAGACCTCTTCGGCGGCTTCTGGCGGCACATCGAATAAGTTGAGGTATAAGTCGGTCATGCGCCAAAATTCGTCGCGATCCTTTACTAAATCGTATTCAAGCCCTTCTAGGTCAATAGAACCGAGCCTCGTTTTATCGATTAGGCGTCCGTTTGGCGTCCGCTTCTCTAAAACTCCGTGAAGCGTAACATTTCCATGTCGGACTTGCCTTCGTGGGCCGTTTTGTTGTCTCTCGAAGTGGAATCGGTATTCGACGTCGGTAGTCATTCTTTCCCCGTATCACTACGTAATTAGTAGTAACGGTAATACAGTATATAACCGTTCGCAAGATTGTTACAATAGTAACACCCTTAATAAAAATAGAAATAGTTATCAGAATTATTAAAAGCGCGCCGCACTCGGTTAGCGCCGTTTTTATGATCTTTGTTTGTTTATAACCTGACTAATTATTCGCGTTAGCGGCCTCCTTTCTGATCCTGTATATCTGGGCCGCTACGTGGTGTGTTGCAATAAGCTTACCAGCGACGCGATGGATGGGTTAAAGTTAACGACAAAATGGCTGATCGATATCGCACAGGCCTTAGAATTACTCGGATTCGTTGACATACACCGAAGAGGACGGGGGCGCGGAACCGATTTTACCACTCAGCCCTCAGGTTCTATTGGCCGTAAGTATATGGTCGAGACGCTTACGTCGACGATCGTGTGAAGTGGCTAATAGTACTGCAAACACAGGGACTATCTATGACTACACAGGAGCGCAAGCCAAAAGAGCCCTGCTTTTTCACAGGCCAAGAAGCTCTGATATATGAAGTCGAACGGGCGTGTGGCCAATTAAACAAACTTAAAGAATTACAGCTAGACGAACCTTTTTTGCGTGCGGTAGCTGCGGAAATACGAGCGCACATGGACCACTTGGGGGCAAGCTTGCAGGACTTAACGGAACCTTGCGGTTAATGACTGTAGCTAAAAACGGCTCGGGCTTGTTAAGGAGCCCCCTCCGGCGTTCGGCCGTGCCGCGATCTGCTCTCACGACTGTCCGCGCCGACTGGCCTATCGAGAATTGTGCCCAATATAAGACCCTTACGTAAGGGACTAAGATACGAGTGACGTTCTTCCTTATCCTGTCCTTCCCTTTCCACATTTCTGAAGCTCGAAAGGAGCGTATCGAGTGCTTGGGTATCACCTAAACTAGTCTTGGACTCCTCATAGACTTTTGTCTTGACCTCTGAAAGCGCGCGGCTCAATAGCTCCGCGTCGCTGCCCGTTAAGACTAGCCCATTTTCTATCATCTTTCCCCTCCTGGTCGGTGTTTTTTACATGGACACACTACATGATATCCTCATCGCTTTGTTCTGATGCCGATATTAGCGTCAAAATGGCCGTTATCCCTAGCGGCGAGCGTCAAACAAGCTTCAAAGGGTAAATGGCCACCGGGTTAGTCTCTGGTATAGCGCGGGCGGCGGTAATCCTCACAATATGAAACGCGCTCTTTATCGCCACGCAGCCTACAATGGGCGTACTTCTCGCACCTTTGGCAGTTCATCATGCTTGCATTTCATGCAAGGCAGCTTAAATGGGGCTATCCACGCGGTGGGAAACTAACCGGCGGGCAGAAATACCAAAGTCAGCGCTTTACTCCGAAAACCAGCGTCGGGGCGTATGCTGCGATCATTTCACGATTCACGTGCGATAACACCACATTTAGGTGCCACCAGGCAGTGTGTCGCGATTGCGATGCACAACAAAAGAGAACCGGGAGCGCGAACACCCTTTCAGCTTTTAACCCGGCGTTTGTGGGAACTCAATTACGATGTAGTCAAGGTGGCAAAACGCAGAAGTACTGCCCGCGGGCACCGGCGGCGCATTAAACGGCACAGTGAGGACCCTCGCGCCAAGATTTGAAACCAACGTCTCGGAAGTTTGAGGGTAAAAAAGTTCGCCCACGGTGCCTACAAAGGTCACTGTCTGCGTCCCGCTCTACACCGGCGGGGGTGCGCAATGGCTTAAAAAAGCCTGCTTTCGTGTAGATTCTGCTGCTAAACTCGTCTCTACGTAAAAAAGTTGCTCTGAAGGGAAAACGGGAGTTAGATTCCTACCGCCTTTCTAATCCTTTGGATCTGCCCCTTTCTTCACGTAGGTGCCCAGAACCGGGGTAGTATCCCTGTCTGTTAGATCGGTCGCTTCAGGCTGGGTTTGTAGATCGGTCGCTTCAGGCTGGGTTTGTAGATCGGTCGCTTCAGGCTGGGTTTGTAGATCGGTCGCTTCAGGCTGGGTTTGTAGATCGGTCGCTTCAGGCGGTTGCGCAGTTTGTTTCTCTCTCTTGTTTTCTTCCTGAGCCATAAAACTCATCTCTTTATCGATACCCCAATCAGCGGGCGGCTAACAGCGTTTCTAATGCAACCTGTAAATCGATAATCGGCGCAGTAAGCGATTGCATTACTGATTCCTTTTGATAATGCTTGACTAAGATCTTCCCCAGCTTTATATTCATCGACAAGATCTACAATCCGAGGGTTAAGATTGTACTCCGCCTTTTCAACTGTCGTTCACTTTCGGCACGTACTTGAAGCATTATCACCCGTCGGATCGACTTGTCGCTTGTGCAAGCGATTCATGCCCATAATGTCACCGCCGAGACTAGAGAAGCGATCTATAACTCTTTACTGCACGTCCACACATGGCCACGTGCGGAGCTCATCGAAAGTCTGGAACGTTCACAGCGAGGGCAGCGGATGCTTGTAAAATCGCCAGTCAACTCTAGAAACGCCGTGAGTTAGAATGTAGTTCTTATTTGACTGGCCCATTGCAGTACGTCGCTCATATTCGTAAGTCGTGCTCTGTGTACCTCAGTTCGCTCGTAGCTGGCCCCATTATACGGCTCCGACCGCGCATCCGATCCACCCATCGCCGTCTTCGACAAATCGTTGCGTCTTCCCTTTTCGGAAGCGCTCCATATCGGTTGACGAGTAGTGTTGGACTTCCGAACAGCGCACGCTTTGAAAGAGTGACTCCACGTGGCCCGGACTGTAGCATCGAATGTTCGCCAGGCCTACATAGGCTCCGATCGTTCGGAAGATCCGTGAAGGTATCGAGCGCCTAGCCTCGTTGACAAGTGCGCAGGGAAGCAGATGCTCAAGGACAATCATGTTCTGCTGTTTTGCAGATCGGAATACGCCCATCGCGCGACGGAGCTGAGCTTCCGTTATGTAGTAGCTGATTCCCTCGAAAAGCACGATCGCGGGCACATCGGGCTCGTAGCTGCCTTCTGCTTCGAGCATTCCGGCAGAGAATCCAGCTGTGGTAATGTCTGCGGTGACACAGGCAATACGATCCGCCAGATGCGGCGCCACGGCCGAATACAGCCGATGTTTCTCTGTCGTGCCCGCAATGTCCACCTCAATTACCTTTTTTACGTTGTCTTGTTGCGAGAGCAGAAGCTCGAGTGCGAGAGGTGAAACTCCAGCCGCGGGGATCACAACCTGACACTGCTCAGCCCGAGTAGCCAGTTCTTTTTGAATAAAATGGCTTAAAAAGTGCTTTCTGTCGCGGATTACTTCGCCGTGCCAGGGGCATATGCCGTGACAACGCGCGAGGAGCTCCTGTCCCTGCGAGAGGTCGAGTTGACCTACGAATGCCGCGGTCGGGCCTTCCGCGTACAAGGGCTCTGCCCACGACGTGACTAACGCAGCGGTATGGTCGAGCCTCATCGTTGCGCTTTGAACGTTAATGGTAGCGTGCGGCTGTTGTGGTGCGTTGGGTGCAGATGGCCGAATGAACGCTCTATACGCATAACAGTCTCTTTATTGTTGGCTCTGGCGTATCTCCGGCATAAACGAATATCGCCCACGCTAAGATACTTTGATGCCATACTAGTCTTTAATGCATCAAACGACACTGCCGATAGCCGGCGGCACGCGGTGGGAGCGTGCGCCGCTACGCTAAAACGATAGTTCCGTCTAGATACCCGGTGAAGGTTCCGTGTGCGCTTTGGTGTAGCGAAAGGTGGCCGCTTCCGCTTGCGCCGACGAAGCGTCCCGTACCACCGTTGATGTGATAAATACTGCTGCCAAATGGCACGGACAAGCTAATGTCCCCTTTTACGGTCTTGATTGTCATCTGATACGGGGCCGGGGGATATGTGACTATTTGACTCCCTTCGACCTTTGACCATCCACAGTACGTGAAGAACCCAGTTCCATCGTACGACGTGCCTCCGGGCTGCGCGACGTACTTTCCTGAGAAGACTCCTGCAAAAGGCACCGTGAGATGCCCGCACGTATTATACGCGGCCGGCTGCGCCGCATCTGCTGTGAGTACGCAGGTCGCCATAAGCGGCAACACTGTGACGGTTAACACCATTAACGCGATTGTGAGTTTTCGTAGCATCGATTTCCTCCCTATGCCTGCTTGAGCGGCAGGCTCATGGCTTATCATTGCGTTTTCGATTTAAAGGTGGCGTTATTACCGCACCTAGTATTCGCTCTGTGGCGTTTTTATTTTCACTTGGGCTTAAATCTGTTCAGATTTTAAAGCGGATGTCTGCCCAGTACTGTATGTAAACATCATACACCTGCTTAGGCGGCGGATGCTGATAATTGCTCCATTCGACGCGCCGTATTCCGTTCTTACATAAATGATCGTCGCGGAAGAATTGGATTTCGGACAAATCTTGGGTGAATCTCACGGCAAAATGACTTTGCCACCAAGCGACGGTGTTTCTTAGGGGAAGTCACTTAAAAAAGAGAGGTATAACATGAAAAAAATAGCAGTCTTTCTAGTAGCAGCAGCGGTTGCGCTTTCAATCGTTGGCGTAGTAGGAGTAGTCGCCCAAACGTCGTCAACGACGATGACGGCGACGACTACGGCAACAGCGACGCCGATGACAACGACGACAACCACTTCAGTGCCGCAAGGTTGCTCGGCAAAAGCTCCGACGACATCGTCTACCGTGACATCGACTCCGTCAGGATGCTCCGCTGCGCCCACGACATCGTCGACATCCACAAGCTGTCCAGCGACGGCCTGCGCACAGTGCACGAGCTGCACGACAACCGCGTCTAGCACGAGCAGTTCAGCGATGACGACGGGGTGTTCGGCGAAATAAAAAGGCATAAACGGATATTTGCACGTCCCGCATGAACCGTTTAGAACGGTGACGGGACCAAGCGGCTGTGTCAGATACGGGCTAGCATCCGGCAGCAGGCTCGACCGCCGAGAGTTCGAGTTCCTCTAAAACTCTCGGTGACTCGCTCGTTGGCGGTGGCGACTGTTCGCGCAAGAGTCGAAGCAGCTAGGGAATAGCCTGGTTTCTTTTCTTTTTTTTGTAGCGGTTCACTAATGGCTCTCGCTGTAAGCCATCGAACTGGGATCCACCCGTTGCTCGCTTCTGGAAACCAGCTAGTGCATCGCTACCCCTGCTTGCGTACGTCCCACTCCAGAAAGGTATTTTGCTCATTTCGTACGGCAGCATCTCGCGTACTTCTTGTACAGGGACTGACAGTGTTTGCCAGTTTGAATGGATTAACGGGCGTTCCCCCGACGATCCAGTAGCCTGACGTCCCATTCGTAAAGAAGCCGACTGCTTTAGCTCTCGATATTACATTTAGTGTTGCTGATGGAAGTTACCGAAACTGACCGTTCCCCGGTACTTCATATACACATCAAAAACGTGCTCCGGCAGCGGATGCTTGTAAAATCGCTAGCATACCCCTGAAACACCCCATGCCTGAAAACATAAGAGACACTAATCTATTGACTTTAATTTGTAGAACTCTACCATACCATGCTTGAAACCGAAGCTCAGGTAGTTTATCCTTGGTTGTAGTAACGTTCGCTACACTGCGGGGAGGTGAAAACCTTGATCGAAGACGATGTAGAAGAGTTAAAAAAGCGAGTCGAGCAACTTGAGGCGTGCTGTAAAGAACTCCGCGAGAAAATACGTCCTGAAAGACTAGTGCCAGATATTTACAGATTTGACGACGAACTGGTAAAGCGGCTAGGAGGGCGCGTTTAGAACCTTAGAACGGCGACCCATTCCCCACCGCATCTTGCACTTTTTTTAAAGGCGACCAGGCAGTCCAGACAGTAATAAACGAGCGCATTTAAGCTGTCATTGCACAATCTGAGCCTCGGATATGGCGTGCCTTAGTCGGCCGGAATCGGGCGTTTGTACTTATTTTCCCACTTATCGATGAACTTCTCCAAATTTTTCCAAGCGTAATTTGTTCGTGACTCTTGGAGCTTTCAAGTAAACGTTCTCAATCCAATGCACAAGAAAATGGGAAGCTCTCCTTAGACCTTCCCGACCTAATTAGCAAAGCTCAATCGACCCTCTTGAACAGCTTCCCATCAGCGCCGCATACTGGGCACGTCGCTGGCGCCTCCTTTTCGACCGTATTCCCGCAGTGAGGACAGACGTAATAAGGGAACGTCTCCGTTGATGTGCCCTGGGTGGAAAGAAGCTTATTAAAAAGCTGGGAATGGATCTTCTCCACCTCGTTAGCTAAGTAGAAGGACATCTCGGCGTCTTTAATCTTCTCGGCTTTGGCCGTTTCAATCATCTCCGGATACATACTCTCATACTCGTGATCCTCGCCAGAGATGGCCCCCTCGAGGTTTTCTGGAGTCGACAGTATGGCGCTCATAGCCTCTAGGTGGTTGTTGGCATGCACTGCCTCTGCCTCAGAAGCTGCCCGAAACAGCTTTGCTGTCTGGAAGTATCCTTCTTTATCTGCTTTGGCTGCAAATGCCTGGTACTTGCGGTTGGCTTGGGACTCTCCTGCAAAAGCTTCTTTCAAGAAGTCTTGAGTTTTAGACATAGTCTTCATTCTCCTTTTCGAATTATTATTTGGTATCTATTGCTCGTATTGAACTACTATTGAGCTAACTTCTTTTAATGCCTATCGGGACTTTGTCTGGATTATCTGTTTAAGGTAAGGGTTGGCCGTGAAATCTAAAAGCTGTAGTATACCTGCTCCAAAGGCATCAGCCGTGCCATCTAGGTGAGGAAAGGTGATCTTAGAAAACGAAAGGACCAAGTCTACCTCTTCCATGACTGAGGGGGGTTTAACTAAAAGTAGACGATTTTCAGTCGGCGAGTCTCAAACGTTGTCATTTGATTGCGTTGTCAAGAAATCACGAGGGTGGTTTTGGTACAATTCAAGACCGGACTCGCAAGATATTGGGAGCGCAGCCTTTCGAATACCGCGGGCGCAACAAGGTTTAGTCACAGGAACCTTTATTAAAAATAGCGCATTTCTATGCGTTTTGAAATGTGGCTGCCGTGTCGCTGCCACCTAACGAAAGGAGGTAAGATAGATGACAAAATTCCTAGTCATGTGGCGCAGAACATGCTCGCCCCATGGCCTACTGACCGCAGAGAAATAACAGAGAACGCCGAGGCTATGTTCGAAGCGATAGTACGCTACATGGACGCCGGGATCGTAACGGAGAACGGCTTCTTTATAGATGGCGATTCGGGCTGTTTCATCTTTGAGGGGGCGTCTGAGGATATCTTCAAAATGACTAGCATGTTTGGCCCCTACATACACTATGACGTAAAAGAGATAATTCCCTATGAGATAGGGAAGGACACGATACTGGAAAGCGTACGCTCGCAAGCACTAGCGAGATAGAAGTGACCGCAGAGAAGGAGCGCTTACGTTGAAAGAACTAAATTTGCTGCAGCACATAGCCTGAGGTTTCCTAAATCTTTTGAGCAAAAAGAACTAATAGGGCATCACAGCCTAAAATTTGAGCAAAGGAAGCTTCTAATGCCTTATAGCGTTTATATCGTGTTTGGCGATGCTACTTAACTAATAAGCACCCCAGCCGGCATCAGCGGTAACGACCGCCCCGTTTATTAAGCTTGCTTCATCTGAAGCGAGGAACAGAGCCAGCCGGGCAATCTCTTCAGGTTCGCCCATTCGCGGCATCGTACCCATACCCAGCATACTTCGCTCCGACCCCATTTCACTATTTCCTGTAACGTTAGTAGCCATTTCGGTGTTAACGGCGCCTGGAGCAATGACATTAGATCGGATGTTCCTGTTAGCATACATGAACGCAACATTTTTCGCTAGGCCCAGAACCCCGTGTTTCGACGCTGTGTACGCTGATCCCGCGATTCCTGCCTTGAGTCCGCCAAGAGATGCTACGGTGACGAACGCACCCCCGCCGATCTTTTCCATCTCTGGAATGGCAGCTCTGAATACGCGCATGGGCCCCGTCAGGTTAACATTGATAACTGCATTCCATAAATCATCATCTAGTTCAGTAACTGGCCTCATTTTGTCCAGTATCCCCGCATTGTTGACGACTATGTCCAGTTTTCCGAACGTTTGTACAGCCGTTTTAACGGCGTTCTGAACATCGTCTTCACTGGTAACATCTCCAGCAACTGCAATGCCCTGTCCACCATCAGCTTCTATTTGCGCTATGAGATCTGCCAATTTTTCTTTTCGCCGTGCTATTACGACAACTGATGCTCCTTCTTTTGCAAAGAGTTTAGCAATTTCATATCCCATTCCGGAACTTGCACCAGTTACCAGCGCAACCTTGTTCTCTAATCTCCCCATCTCTCTCATCTCCCTTTTTCCAATTTATAGCTCACAAAAGAATTCCAAATCTTAAACAGTTCTTAGTATAGTTTATATTCCGAGTCTACACCTGTAATTCGGATTCCAGCGCCTTTGCAGGTTTTCTTGATGTTCAGTCCAATTAGTAGTGGGGTGATTTTCTCTATGATTTGGGCTCTTTCTAGTGGCCCACAGCGTACTACTTTCACGCCTAGTATTTGTTCTATTAGTTTTGCGACGGTTATTTTGGATTCTTGGTGGTCACCGGATATCAAAGAATCACAGTCAATGGGTTCTTTGCAGTTCATCAGGGCCCCGCTGCTGATGTTGCAGAGTGCACGGATGACAGATGGGTCGGGTGAGACCTTTTGTGCTCTTTCAGCGGCCCCTTCATGCAGGCATAAACATCTGGTGATGGATCCACCAATAGCTGATTCAAGTGGCCCAGAAGCATCCATCAATATTTTCCCGGCTGCTTCTTCCTTGATAGACAAGAAAGTTGGACTTTTGGGCCGTTAAGAGTACGGTTAAGACTAATATCTCTGCTTCTTTTGCAGCATCAGCATTTGCTGCAGCCCTGAGGTTGGATGTTTCGTCTTTTTCTAGAAGTTCTTTTATTTTACCTACCGCTTCCTGCGCTTTTTCAACTGCCTTGGAACCAATTATCACATTTTCACCGGCTTGCACAAAACGAAAGGCAATCCCTAGACCTTGGAACTAGTTCCACCAATAATTGCAATCGTCATCCGATCATTACCTTCACTGGTTCCGGAGACCTCCGCTTTAACATCAGTCCAGCTTAGAACAAAAGTCTCGTCTTATCGCAGACAGGCCCCATAACGCAGCAGGAGCCCCATGATCTTCGTTCGAAGGCAAAAAAAAAGCTCTCTTGTCTTCGTCACCGCCCTTCGGCAGTGAGCCCGTATTCCACGTTGTCAAGCATCGAATACGCGGAGCCTCGCACATAAACAACGTTCGCATTGTTCAGTTCAGGAGATGACTCTGCCATCTCACGGGAGGACTCTGTCTCCTCGTCAAACGAAAAAGACCAGTACCGCATTACCCCAAGCACGACGATTGCAGTTCCATAACTCACCAAGATCAGCCCGCTCGGACCACCTACTGTTAAAACAGGCATTAGCGCAAGAGACCCGCTACCAGCAGGTTTCACGTTTGTATTGACGGCGTCCGCATGGGGCGCAGAATTACTAGACGCCATGTCGGCAGTGAGTCCCGTACTAGGTCCAGTTTGACTTGCCCCGACCGTCGTTAAGGCGCTCAGCGTTATAGGTTCTGAAACTGTTTGACTCGCTATCGTGAGTTGGAAGGGCGCTAACGGAACCGTAGGCGTTTGTGACTGTGCCGCAATTGTCGATGGGCTTTGCACTGGAGCTGGCAAACTTAACGCTATCTCGTTAGGCGTGAGTTGCCCACTCGCCCCCGATGCGCTGACGTCAGCAGCTGCTGCTGGGCGGATCATAGCCAGCCCTAATGCAACCACAGAGAAGCACAATAGCATGGCGACAATCGTCGTCGCGCAGAACAATAGCGTATGCCTCATTTCTTCCTCGCCATTCTGGTTGTGTGATGTTCGCGGCCCGCTCGCGCCAAAACCTCGTGAAAGGGCTTTGGCAACGCAAATTAATGGCCAGAGACGGGCGCACTTTTGTCCAGTGACGCCTTACAAGTTGAAAGTTATCGAGGTGTTGTAAAGAAGACGATGCCCATGCGCAGCAGGTGATTACTCTTCACAAAGAGGTGCCACTTCTTCGCAATAAAAAGCACACCACGCCATTGCCGTTTCTCGTCCTTACGCCACTTTTAGACTGTGCGTTCGACATAGGCCATTGCAGTTTGACTTGCGCTGATTCTTATTTCCTTGTCCGCGATACCCCCAAACGCCCACGTACCACTTCCTCACGCCTTCCTTTTTGCGGAGGCAGGTTATTCTGTGCCGCCTCTCGGTACCGAAACAGCACTGAATATCAAGCGTAATACCATCCGCATTGCATGAATATATACTAATCCCCAATAAAAAGATAGCGTAAGCGCGTTATCGCATATATTTCCTTGGAGACTTTTGCAGCCGTATTAATTTCCTTTACGAGCTTTTTTTTATCGTGAAAAACGCTGAAGAACGAGACTCGAGATGCGATATCAATTGATTTTTGCCTCAGATGCAATTCGACAGCCATTTATACGAGGATAATCGCCTAACACCATATGCCGCAAATTTGTACGGCAGTCAGCGACGAGCACTTTACCACGATACTCGCCCGCTCTGAAAACGAGGGCAAATCAAAAGCGCGCATCGCTGCTGACCTCATCAGCTACGCGTTAGCGGACAACGGAGACGAGGCTACACGGCTGAAACGAGAGATCGAGCTAAAAGACGCTCTAATTGAACAGCTCCGCGACGAAAATAGCTTTATGAAGTCGTCGTTTGCAACCCAAACAGATATGGCCGGTCGGTTGTTGTACCTGCTGACCGAGGGCGTGCGAGACGACGCAGCAGTCGCTGGCGACAACGGCACGGAAGATCACGTATAGATCTTTGAGCAAAAAACCGTGAGGGGGTAGGGCCTTAACCGGTTGAATTACCTAGCATTGCGTTCAGCAATCCACGTTCAAACAGGTCCATTGCTCACTCAAGACTTCGCCTAGTCGCACCGTGCCTCTATCAGAGGAAGAAACGCGACCGCCGATCAAGCGGCCATCTCCATTTTTAGCCGCCGAATCTGCGAAACGCGGCCGTTTCGACAAAGATGGCGACGAGCGCAAAAACGCCGCATACCACCAACGCCTGCCCAATCGCAGTCCAGTCAAAGCCCGTGAGAAACATCGGTCGCACTGCAAGGATCGCATAGTTGACAGGGTTGAACTTCATGGCGTCTTGAATCCATTGAGGAGTCAGATACGCAGGGATCAGGATGCTTGAAAGGAACATCAACGGCAGCGTGATGAGGTTCGCGATAAGCACCACGGGCTCCGGCCGCTTCATCGTGACCGCGATCGCGGCTACTATGCCCGTAAGACCGATCCCTAGCAAGCTTACGATGAGAAACGTCATGAGGACGCCGCCTACTCCTGTTTCCACGCGTGCGCCCATCAAGAAGGAGACGATTAACACAACGAATACCTGCAGAACCCACGTCACCGCTATGTAGAGCAGACCGCCGACGATTAGGGAGTAGCGATTAACCGGCGTCGCGATCATTTTCACGAGCACGCCGTAGTTGATGTCGTTGAGCAGTCTAAATGCCAGAGCGTTCGCGTTGAACACCGCCAACATGACGATGAGCCCAGGGGCAAAGAACTGCACGTAACTGCCTGACGTAAAGCCAAGCGTCGTGATGCTCTGGAAGAGCTGCGTAAACAGGACAAGCCAAACCAGTGGCTGTATCAGTAGAATAAGCATCCAGAAGGGGTTGTGCACAAAGGTGCGCAGGTACCTGACCAGGGTGTACCACGTGTCCCACAATCCATTCAACATGACTATCGGGGCCTCCTGATCCACGCGGCCCTCGCACCGACCGCCTTCCCTTTCTCCTCGCGTATTTTACGGCCCGTATATTTGAGGAAGACATCATCGAGCGAGGGGCGCGCGAGCGCGATCTCTCCTACCTGCAGGCCGCTTGCCTCAAGCAAACGCAGGATCTGAGGCACGGCGACGCCTCCTTGGTCAACGTAGATATTAAGTGCCTCGGCGGTGGGCTGTACGTCCTTCACAAAGGGCTGCGCAGAGAGGAGCTGTCGTACCTTCTCTATCGTCTGTGCCTGCTGACCCGGCTCCTCGACTGGAAGTGTCAGTGACACGACGTCGCCGTGAATCTCTCCCTTTAGTTCGTCGGGCGTCCCTAGGGCGACGACGCGCCCGTGATCCACAATCGCTACGCGGTCACAGAGCTTGTCCGTTTCCTCCAGGTAGTGGGTGGTTAGAAGGATAGACATACCGTCCTTGTTGAGCGTGCGAATATAGTCCCAGATGCGAACGCGGGTCTGAATATCAAGCCCGAGCGTGGGTTCGTCAACCACAAGAAGCTTTGGCCTATGCATGAGGGCGGTGCCGATCTCAAGCCGTTTGCGCATGCCGCCCGAATACGTGGCCACCAGCCGATCAGCGGCGTCGCTCAGTTCTAAAAGCTCGAGAAGTTCGTCGACTCTACTTCGGATCGTCCGATTGTCAAGATGATAGTAGTGCCCAAAGAGCGTCAGATACTCACGGCCAGAGGAGTATTCGTCCACCCCTGCTTCCTGAGCGGAGTAGCCCGTTATCGCTCGCACCTTGCGTGGCTCTTTGAGTACGTCATATCCTCCGACGCGAGCAGTGCCTGAGGTGGGTCGCGTGATAGTCGCGAGCATGTGAATCGTCGTCGTCTTTCCAGCGCCATTAGGCCCAAGCAGGCCGAATATTTCCCCTTCTTGGATCTGGATGCTGATATCGTCGACGGCGCGAATGGTCTTGTTGTAGACCTTCGTGAGATTGTACGTTTCAACGATGTTCGTCATTTCGGGTTCCTGAGCTGTTCTGCAGGCTTTAATATCAACGCGCCCCTAGCGCGGAAGCCGCTCGGCGCGCCCTCCGACCAGCAGCGGCAATCGAGCGCCTTCTTTGACATCGTCTGTGACACGGTATGGTCCTAAGCGACCTTCGTCATGCGTGAACAGCCGTAGGTGCGCAAAAAATTATTTAGTTTCCGACTCTTTTTCCTGCTCTTCGTCGGCGAACTCCACCAGCTTGAGCAGGATGATCCCCTTTTCCGGCTTTGCCTTCATAAGGAAGTACTCGCCGCCGTCCAGGTTAAAAAGTTCCCTGATCTTTTTGGGAATGACAACGTAGTATGACGTGCCGTCAGGGCGCATGTACCCTTTGACGAGCACACGCTGATGTTCTGATTTTTCCTTCTCCATTCCATCTCGTGTAGCGGCGCAGGCCGCTAGCAGTTAGATAGGGGGTAAGATCCTTATCTCACCGCTCGATCCAGCCCTTCATCAAGCGCAGGGTTTCCATTTTGTGCTGTACAAGCTTGACTTTAAACTCTTTCTTCATGATCTTCTCGTCGAGCTTGCGGAGCACGTACTGCTTCTTGGCATCATCGTCCAGCTGCTCCCACATCATTTTCTTCATCATCCACTTCTTACCCATATCGTGATGGGTTCCCATTTCACCATACTGTTTTTCGTGCATAGTTTGTTTGCTCTATTTTTTATGTTAAGTATGCTCAACAGTTTGAGCATCCTTATACTTATACTTATGTTGCGCATTGTTGGTGCCTTTGGCGGCCTCTTTATGCCTAGAAGTGCCCGTCCTGCGGTTGGGTAGCATTGAAGCGCCGCCAACGCACATCACAAACCTAGACACGCAACTTGTGAATGAATGGCGTAACAAGAATGCGTTAAAACCCAAAGCGGCGCACGCGATGCTGCTCGGAGCGTAGCTTTTTATCGCTGCCAACTAAATAATCACGTGCATGGACCGCGAGGAGAACACGGATGCGCACAACTATAGCGCGCACCGTGAACTGCGGCACCGAGCGTGCTACGTGCATCACACGAGACGAGAACGCTGCGCGTGTCGAGTCACCCCACGGCTGCGTGGCGTTTTTAATCGGTATGTGGCCATCGCCAAACCGTTTGTCCGAAGTCTTGTAGCTTGAATTGAATACTTGCGGCGAGACCCCGGCCGCGGAGTGCCGCCAGAAAACGTTATCTTTAGTGCGACACCTCATTTAGGTAAGGTCCAAATGACGCGCGAAAAGAAGGTTTTGGCGAATCTGTACCATCTAATGGCTCTTGCACTAGTTGCCGGAAACTCTGACAGCAGCACCGTTTTTCAAAGTGAGACCGGATTTACGATCACGTATCCTGCACGTTACAGAACTGACCAAGCCGAGTCCACCTCTATAAAACTTTACATCTACCTCACCGACAGCACTCCTGTCGATGCCGTTACGGTAAGCACTGACGATAGTTTCACCGCGCAAGCGACGCTCGATACGGTCATCGAGAAGTATGCCGATGCGATAACAACCGCTTACAAAGATCTCAAAGTACTCTCGAAGCACCGCAGCACGTTGGGTGGTCATGCAGCATTTCGCACGGTCTACAGAGGCGTGATTCCTGTGCAGTACGCTAACGATACGGTACGAGCAGAGACACTAAAAGTGAACCAGACATGGGTCATAAAAAACGCCCGGGTATATACGCTGACCTACAAAGCGCTTGCTAGAGACTATAATAAATACTTACCACACGCACGACAGATAATGAAGTCATTCACCGTGACGTGAACGCATTTCCAGGACGAAACGATGATTCTTGTGCCCTCGCAATGCTCCGACGAGGCTCAGTGCTCGAGTGCACGCTTGAAGCTGTGTGGGCAGATATACGCAAATGGTTTGACCGTAAGTACCCAGAGTTTGCGTGCAAACGGCTATCGCGCGATCGGCGCTAAACAACGCGAGTACGCGCTGAACTACGTGGATCAGAACCGCGAGGACATAGATCATCGTGGAGCTTGTTGTTTCAGCCGAGAGACAGAGCCACACGTTTAGAATGAATTTTCTTGCCACTCGTTGTGCGGTTTAGTCGACTTGCCCATTTGGCTTAGTTACGCGAGGCCGTAAAACTACCAAAAACGCGTGCGCACGAAGGTTATGGGTGTTGGTGAACGACCTACCAACAAAGGTGCGATCGCACGTAGCCATAACGTATTGGGGGTTATCCAACTGCGCGTGGTCACAAATAGAAGACTGCTTGGTCAATACAGAGCGTGAGCCCGCCGAAACGCGAATGGTTCGAGGTAGCCCGCAGGGCGGGCTCTGCTCTCAAGCATCGACACGCTTATGCTGTGCAGATCGTATTTAACAGTCTTCCGGACACTGTGAAAGTGTTTTTTTGCATTGCGCGAAGCAGTTCAACGCCCTTGGCTAGGCCAGCCGTCCGGCCGGCGAGTCGGAAGTTGTTCGCGTTACGGCGTTATAATTCAATATGTCAGAAGCATCGAGCTTACAGAAGTAGCAATTTAGCAGTTTCAATGACATATTTGCGAATTTGGGTAAGATCCTGAAGAACACGAAATACATTTGTGAAGCGCGACGGACGTTACTCGTGTATTAACGAAGCACGGAGGCGACACAATGATAGAATTAAGCACCGTCAAGAAGATTCTTGTTGGAGGGGTGGCGTTGATTGGTGCGACAGCCGGAACTGTGCTATCACTCATCTATAGGGTGATTCTAGCGATTTTCATTCTTGTGGGGTGTGGTAAACCTAAACGCTCTCTTGCCAGCGGGCTAGTGTATAGCTTGGATTTTCTATACACTTAAAATACATCGCTCCTGCTAGCTTTACATCTCTGTGTGTATATTGAATGTATTTGTCTTATCCGTTCTGTGTATCATTTGTTAATAATTGATTCGTTATACACTATCTATACACAAAGTACTGAAGCATCTTTTCTTTGTATTCATCGATTTATGACCATATTCGATACTCTTTTGTAGTTGGTGCATTAAAAGTGTATCATTTATAGATACTAGTGTATCATAAGAACTCTAAACACTATAGATACACAGGGGGGATTTTCTCAAATGGCTCGTTTCAACATCACGTTACCAACTTCCATAGCAAAAATGCTCGATCAGGACGCAGAACATCAAGATATAGCGCGATCGACGCTTATCGCGCAACACATAGCACAGCACTATGAAGGAAGATCAGAGGCTGACTATGAAGCTGAGATTCGAGAGCAACGTGCAGAATACGAAAAACAAGTCCAAAATCAGCGTGCGGAAAGCACTAATATAGTGCAACGCGTTAGCGTCGAATATGAGGCTAAGATTGAGAAACTTATCGCTGAGCATGATGCTGAGATACAGCAAATCCGCGCCGACGGTGAGAAGCAAATACAGCAGATAAACGCAGACCGTTCCACGGGTATCCAACAGCTGGAGAACTCGCTCGAAGAACTTGAACGTGTTACGCATCAGCTCGATGCTAATCTGAAGGAATCTGGAGAGCGCAACCGCTCTTTGACGGAAGAGCTGCGGGAATCGGAAGCATCGAAAAACGTGGTTGTCACTGGCCTGCAGCACCGCGTTGAACTCTTGGAAAAGGACAAAGCAAGCCTCGACGAGGCACTACAAGTTGAGAAGGGCCACTCGTTCGAATTGAAAGCCGATAAGGAGACCCTGCAGAAGCAAGTCGAATTGCAGATGTTGCAATTACCTGCCCCTAAAGTCGGTTTTTTGTCTCGGGGTTGGTCGCGGATATTTTCACGCGGCAAGACGTAGGCACTGGAGAATGAAAACCGCGCAGATATTCCCGCTTCCGTAACAACGGCCCCGGATGATCGTTAAGCGATACGGCGCGTGTGACCACTGCACCCGAAGCTCGTCAAAAGCTATGTTATGGCCGCGCTGGAAAGAATGCGCAAAGACATTGATCTGTTCGAAAATGAACTGCGCCAGAAATTATTAAAGCACGGTAAAACGGTATCCTTGTTCATTCGCATGCTTTATCGTGCAACAAAAGTTTCTTCGCTTTTATTGTATTTGCCGAGGTATGAGAGATGTCAGTCGGACTAGTTATAAAAGTACCAGAAGGATTAGTTCTAGCCGCAGAAAGCAGAGTAACGGTAACTGTGGCAGACAAGCAAACAGGAAAGCCACGCGGTCAAGCTGCTTACGACAATACTACGAAGCTTTTTTCATTCAAACGGCCACACGACTTCATCGGAGTAGTTACCTATGGGCAAGCTTTCATAGGAAAAAGAACCGCCTATGGATATTTCACTGAATTCAATGAGCGACTTAGTGAACACCTGTCTAAAGAAAGGATGTCTGTTTATGACTTTGCGAAAGAGCTGTCTGATTTCTTTAAGGCAAAGTGGCAAGCTGAACCACCATCCCCGCCACCAGAGGGGATGATACAAGAGCCAATGTCATTTTTGATTGGGGGGTATAATGAGAAGGAATTAAACGGACGCGTTTATCTCGTTGTAATCCCCGATAACCCAGAACCGGTTGAGCAGAGTCGAGATAATTTTGGGATAACTTACGGCGGCGATATTGGGATTATATATCGGCTAATAAACGGGTATGACGGCAATCTCCAAAAAATAATAGAGCAAAATCTGACTGTAGAGCAGAAAGAAGAATTACAATTACCATTCCCTTATGATGCGTTGCCACTTCAAGATGCAGTTGACCTTGCGATTCTGCTAATCCGAGCTACAGTCAATGTGCAAAAGCTAGCAATAATGCCTCGCACATGCGGCGGCCCAATTGACGTTTGCACTATAACGAGTGCAGATGGGCTACGCTACGTTCAGCGCAAAGAAATCACAGGTGAAAAACGAGAGTCGTAATTAAAGGTAGTTGGCAGCTTTTTTCCTACTAGCCCCTTAAACTACCCGTAATATAGGTATGACCGGAGACATCATAATGAAACAAATCGCAATCTATGGCAAGGGAGGAATCGGAAAGAGTACCATCGCGTCAAACATCTCAGCGGCCCTCAATGAGCGAGGGGTCAGCGTCATGCAGGTCGGCTGCGACCCAAAGCGAGACTCAACGAGGATACTCGCGGGAGGGCACCTCATCCCCGCTGTCCTGGAGATCTACCGAGACAAGCTGCGCCACGGACAGGACGCGCACGCCATTTCGCTCGACGACATCGTCTTCAAGACGCCTAGCGGCATCTACTGCGTTGAAGCGGGCGGTCCGGAGCCCGGAATCGGCTGTGCGGGGCGCGGGGTTCTCACGGCGCTCCAAATTCTAAAAGACCTCAAGGCGTTTGAAACCTACGCGATTGATGTGGCCATCTACGACGTCCTTGGCGACGTCGTGTGCGGCGGGTTTGCGATGCCCATCCGCGAAGGGTTTGCGAGTGAGATCTATCTCGTCTGTTCCGGAGGCTTTATGAGCATCTACGCGGCGAATAACATCGCGCGGGCGGTACAACGTCTTGCGCGCCGCGGCGATGCAGGGCTGTCCGGAATCATTTGCAACAGCAACGGTGATGAGGCGCTGGAGCGGGCCGTGGTTCCCGCGTTTGCTCAGCGTTTGGGCAGCGCGTTCGTGGAATTTGTTCCGCGCAGCTCCGTCATTCAAGCGTGCGAACTCGAAGGGCGCGCTGTGGTTGAACACGCTCCTCAGTCAGAGGAAGCGGTGATTTTTCGGGACCTTGCGCGGAAGGTGATGGAAAACGATGTGAAAGTGATCCCGACGCCTGTGGAGGAGCTGCCCGAGCTCGAAGAGCTATATCGGCAACACGTGGTAAGGCCTGAGGCCGTGTAAACTGGCGTCGTGGTCAGACCGTTGTCCGCCGTGTGAGGCGAAGTGAAACAAAAGAACGTTCCCCTGTGTCTAAGTTGCAAGAACTACATCAGCCCTCGCGTCTGTCAGGCCTTTGCTTCGATACCTCTGGAGATATGGGAAAATCGCTTTCGCCATACGGAGCTATATCCCGGCGACAACGGGAAGCGTTTCGCACCAAAATTCGGGTAACTTCGCTTGCGCCGCGTCGGCGCACGCCTCACGCCGGCTAGGTAAGGCACTGAACGCGGACCTTTGATCCCGTGAAGTACATCGAGATTGACGAGATTTACCAAAAGACGACGGAAAAAGCGGTCGAGTGCACGTTTCTCGCTGCCGATGTGCTCGGCGATTTGGAAAACGTCACGGGAACGTTTGATTTCGCCTATGATTGGGGGCTGTTGCATCACATTTTTCCTGAGCAGCGCCAGCGGCACGTAGCAAACGTGCATCGGCTCCTTAATCCAAAAGGGAAGTATCTTTCACTGTGCTTCAGCGAGAGAGATCTCGCGTTTGGCGGCGTAGGAAAGTATCGAAGGACACCGCTAGGCACCGTGTTGTATCTCTCATCCGAAGGCGAGCTGCGCGCGCTTTTCGATTCGAATTTTAGGATCCTTGATTTGCGGACCGTTGAAGTGCCCGGCAAATCTGCTTCACATCCCGCCAGCTGCTGTTTCATGGAGCGGAAAGAGCCGCTTTAAAATAGCCGGCACGCTACGAATCGTGAGCATGTCCAATATGAGACTACGACCAATCGCGCGTGAGGGTAGGCAGACAAATACTAGGATCGTCCCGGCCGCAATGATGAAGCGTTGATTCCATGTGATTCGAGACGGAACCGCACGCCACTGCTGAACTTAAAGATATATTTTAAGTCATAAAATAGGAATAGAGAATTAATTTAAGGCGCAGTTGACGTTGCCGAGCGAGACACGCTCTTACGCCTATCAAGCAAGTTCGATTACCCGCATAAGATAGTCATCAAGTTTTGGTCAAGTTTTGGTCAAGTTTTGGTCAAGTTTTGGTCAAGTTTTGGTCAAGTCAACGTGCTTCACAGTGGGTGGAGACTTCCCGCACCACGTGAAGGCCGCGACCGTCTCAAACCAAAAATGGCTGACGTTCAGGAAAGGCCCCCCCCTGGTTTATCTACTTAACAACGCCGAAGAGGCGCACAGACGCGCTTTTCGGATCCTGCAAGCGAGAAGGCTTGAAATACTAAAAACAGCACACTCTTAAAAAAGGTGAAACACGTGGACGAAGAAAAATGTGCACAATGCGGCACTCCAGCGTCGCCAGGTGCCCAATTCTGCGCGGCCTGCGGCGCGACGCTGACCGGTCAAAGGACGCGCCCCCTCCAACAGGTCCTTTCTGCAACGCAGCCTGCGCCGACTTATCAAGCGCCTGCGTACTACACGGGCACTCCTACGCCCTATATAGGCGTTGCCATTCGCTTTGTCGCGACAATCATTGATGCCATCATTATCGTAGTTATTGTTGGCATATTAACCATCCCATTCCTCGTTGCGACTATTGCTGTCAACGTCGCGAACGGAAACGTGTCAGCGATTTCATCCGGGCCTATTGTGGCACTAACTGTTGTAGGATTAGTCGTTTGGTTCCTCTATTTTACGCTCCTTGAGGGGCGCTATGGGCAAACGGTCGGCAAGATGGCACTCAGCATCAAGGTCGTGCGAGAAGCTGACGGCGCACCGATCGACTACGGAGAAGCAGCTGTGCGCACCGTCCTCCGCATCATCGACGGTTTGTTCGATTATCTCGTGGGGGCAATTTTTATCTGGACGTCCGATAAGAAACAGCGCCTTGGCGATCGCGTCGCGCATACCGTTGTAGTTAGCGAGTGATCGGCGTGAGTCCTTTTTTGTGCTCGTGCGGCATCACGTTTCGCGGAACATACGTGGCTGGCCGTCTAGCTTCTATTAGTCTGCCGTCTTCAGAGTCCCTCATTTTTGGTTCTGCGAACGGGAAACGCCCTCAAAGTTGCGGGTGCAATGCGCGTTGGCTGACAGTACTTATCGTTCTATCGCTCGTAGCGAACGAGGCCACTCAAAAAGCGGTAGCGTAGAATCGCAAGAAAAGATTAAAAGGGGGGGTTTCCTATGGCTTAAGAAAGGAGGTGAACTGATTGAACGAAAATCAATGTGCACGCTGCGGAACTCCCGCGTCACCGGGCGCTAAATACTGTGAGAGCTGTGGCGCACCACTCGGGACCCAACCGGCTCAAGCGGTGCAGCCCACGTTTGCTCCGGCATCCGGGTATCAAGCACCTCGTACTTACGTGCCGCACGTCGCACCGCCCTACCAAGGCGTCGCCATTCGCTTTGTCGCGATTCTTATCGATACCATAATTATAGCGATCATCGGAGGTATATTGTCCATTTCGTTCAACGCGCTCGCTGTCATTACGAACAGCCCTTCAGGAACAGTCACTGTTTCACCGGCCAGTGCCGTCGGCGGACTTGTTTCGCTCGCGGTCTTTGTTCTGTACTTCACGTTGCTCGAGGGCCACTACGGACAGACTGTCGGGAAAATGGCCGTCAAGATCAAAGTCGTACGAGAAGCAGACGGCGCACAGATCGACTATTCCGAAGCTGCGGTCCGAACGATCCTGCGGTTTCTTGATCTGATCCCATACATAATCCCCTATCTGCTGGGCGCAACCCTCATTTGGTCCTCAGACAAGAAACAGCGCCTCGGCGATCGTGTCGCGCGTACCGTTGTAGTCAAAGCATAAACGGGCCTCATGCCCCATTTCACATTACTAGCGCGTGTAGAGTGTGTCTTTCCTAGTCACTTGCTGCCTAAATTGGACAACATCTGCTCCCATGAAGAGCGTTTTGGCTTAGTTATGAGCGATTGAGAAGTTTTGTAATACGGACTGGTTCTTGGCGCTTGAGCGCGAATCTAGCCCCGGTCATTCGCCCATCCGAGAACACCCGTAAGATCTAGCAGTTTGCCGCACTCACAAGAAAAGATTAAAAAGGGATGCTCCTCTATGATTTAAAAAAAAGGAGGTGAAACACGTGGACGAAGACAAATGTGCTCAATGCGGCACTCCTGCACCACCGGGCGCTAAATACTGCGAAAGCTGTGGCGCTCCGCTTTTGCTTGCGGCTGCTTCGCAACCTGCGGAGGTGAAACACGCCGACGAAGACAAATGTGCTCAATGCGGCACTCCTGCACCACCGGGCGCTAAATACTGCGAAAGCTGTGGCGCACCGCTTTTGCTTGCGGCTGCTTCGCAACCTGCGGAGGTGAAACACGCCGACGAAGACAAATGTGCTCAATGCGGCACTCCTGCACCACCGGGCGCTAAATACTGCGAAAGCTGTGGCGCACCACTAGCTGCCGTTACACAACCAGTCCAAGGCCCAGCTGCCGCGGAACCTGCTGCTGTGTACACAGCACCACGGGCGCAAGCGCCTTACTCAGCACCAGGCGTTGAAATGCCTTATCAGGGCGTCGCCATCCGGTTTGTAGCGTTACTCATTGATGCCATTATTTTAGGGATTATCACTAGCGCAATTTCGCTTGTCGCTGTGAGCTACGCAGCTATCGTTTTGGGCATTGTGATCGACCTGCTCTACTTTACGCTCCTCTTAGGGCGTTATGGGCAATCGGTCGGTATGATGGTAGTCAAGATAAAAGTGGTCAGTGAGGCAGACAGCTCACCGATCACTTACGGAGCGGCGTTTGTGCGTACGATTCTTTTGTTGATCGATGCTATCCCGTACGTCGTCCCCTACCTGCTCGGCGCAATCCTCATTTGGACCTCAGACAAGAAACAGCGCCTCGGCGATCGCGTCGCACACACCGTCGTACTGAAAGCGTCATAGGGGCGCAAGCCCCTTTTTCTTTTTTTGTCACCACTAAGCGGCTAACTTCGCTCATAGCTGTCGCTCTGAGCCTGGAAGCGCGACCCCGCAGCCGCTTCAAGTGAAACGATTTGAAACGAGAACAGCGCATTGCGATTCTGCAATGCTGGGTGCGGCCGATTATCGTGCCACGCCAAAATGAAACCGGAGCACGCACACTAGCAGAGCAAATCGCAAGAAAGATTAAAGGGAATGCTCTCCTTATGGCGTAATAAATGCAAAGGAGGTGAAACGCGTGAACGAAGAAAAATGTACACAATGCGGCACTCCAGCAGCCCATGGCGCACAATACTGCGCGGCGTGTGGGGCAGCATTCACCGGCCGAGCACCACGCACCGGTCAACCTACAGAGGGCGCCTCCGCATATGCACCCCGGGCGGCAACCGAAACACGGGCGCATTACGCGGCCTCGCCGGTGTTGCACGGAGTTGCTATCCGCTTTGTCGCACAACTCGTCGATGTAATCATACTTGCTATCATTTTTTTGATACTGGGCTTTTCAGGCGCTGGTACCATCACCATTAATGCGTCAACAGCACAGGTCTCAATCAGCCCGTTCTTTGGCGCGCTCATCTTGATCGACGTCATCATTGCATTCCTTTATTTCACGCTGCTCGAGGGACGAAACGGACAAACAGTTGGTAAGATGCTCGTGAAGATCAAGGTCGTAAAAAAAGAGGACCATTCTCCGATCACTTATGGTGAGGCTGCTGTGCGGACGATTTTGCGCATCATCGATCTGATTCCGTTCATCGCTCCGTATCTGCTCGGAGCGGCACTTATCTGGGCATCTGAGTATAAGCAGCGCCTCGGCGATCGCATCGCAAACACCGTCGTCGTGCAGTCGTGAGGCCATACGCTGTGCACGCCTTCAGTGCGCCGTGTGTGGTCCGATTAGCGCACAGGCTTAGCATGTCCGTCTGCGAAAGTTCGTCCTTTTTCGGACGCGGGAGGCGGCCGCGTGTTTCGAGCACCGATGAATTCGAGGAACAGATACGTGCTCAATGTTTTCGTAGTAGCGGCAGATGCGAGAGGAGCCTGCGCCACGCGTCTTCGTAGCGAGGTGAAAGTGCTCACGCGGTCAAAAGATAGTGACTTATCTATGTTCGGTTCTAAGAAGAATACGCATTCAAGGAGGCAACATGAAAGTTTTAGGAGGTCCAGCTTCTCAACTGCTCGGTTCGCGGGTTGCACGCGAAATCGGGTGTGCACTCGCCATTATTGAATTCAAGCAGTTTCCTGACGGTGAACTGTATTTGCGCATCGTAGAGGAACTCGACGGCGACACGCTCATCGTGCAGAGCACGACAACGAATGACGATATCGTTTACCTTCTACAGCTTATCGACGCCGCCTCTGACGGCTACCTGAGGGTAGCAATTCCTTATTTTGGCTATGCGCGGCAAGATAAGCGATTCAAGCTCGGCGAACCGGTCAGCGCTCGTGCCATCGCGCGGACGATCGACGCTGACGAAGTTTACGTTGTCAACATCCACGACCCTGCCTCACTTGACCATTTTCAGCTCAGAAGTGGCAAAAAGGCGGCGAACCTGTCCGCTGCAGGCCTCGTTGGCACGTACTTGAAGAGCATGGAGTTTCCGTCACCCTTGCTCATCGCTCCTGATGAAGGCGCCACCGCTTTAGTACGCGACGTTGCTCACGCCATGGGCTGCGAGTTCGACGTGCTGGTTAAGAAGCGGGTGACATCTGAATTCGTTGAGATACAACCAAAGACGGTGGACGTCGACGAACGCGACTTGGTCATCGTAGACGACATGATATCAACCGGCGGTACGATGGCCGAAGCGATCAAGCTTCTGCGAGGACAAGGGGCGCGACAGGTGCACGTTGCGTGCATTCACCCTGTTCTCTCTCTGAATGCGCGGCTTCGCTTATATCGCGCAGGGGTCGACAGCATCATAGCGACCGACACTATCGAAAAAGCAGAGAGTAGCATAACCGTCGCGCCGCTTATAAAGCAAGGCGTAGGACTTTAGCGACGAACAAGCGAATCGCTGATGATCTGTGCGTGATCAAATGCCAGCGGCGGCAGGTCGGCGATATCCCAAAGCATCGCGTCACTTGCATCAGAGCCGGCTGCTAGCGTACCTCCCACGATATCCGCCGCAAACGCGACTGAGACGACATGTCCGCGAGGATCGCGATCAGGGTCGGAATAAACGTCTACGAGTGATTTTATCTTCACAACGAGTCCAGTTTCCTCGAGGACTTCGCGCTGCAAGGCTGCCTCAACGGTTTCGCCGTACTCCACAAAGCCGCCAGGAAGTGCGTATTGTCCTCGATACGGCTCTTGCTTTCGTTTTATCAACAAGATTTTCTTGTTTTTCACGATCACTGCGTCAACGGTGAGCGCCGGATTCCTGTGCATCAGGTGCATAGTGGGTGCTTCGTAACTTGAGGCTGTCGCTTAACCGCCACGCGGGGCGTTTCAGCAAAAAAGGCCGATTGCGCTACCGACCTCTGCTACCGTCGCAACCGTAAAAGCTATTCGGCTCACCCCCTTATTTGCTTTCAATGTATGACGTTCATGCGATACGGAAGGATTTCCCAGTTCTCGAGCACGTCGTGTATCTCGATAACGCTTCAACCAGCCAGACGCCGAAACCCGCCGTCGAGGCGATGAACGAGTATTTCTTTCGCTATGCTGGCAACTACGGAAGAGGAGCGCACCGCCTAGCCCAGCAGACGACTGAACACTACGAAGCCGCACGCGAGACGGTAGCTGATTTTTTCACAAGTGAGCCCGGCAACGTTATCTTCACCAAAAACACGACGGAGAGCATCAACATCGTCGCCCACGGTCAGGATTGGACGCCCGGAGACCACATCATCACGTCAATGATTGAACATCACTCGAACTACCTGCCGTGGGTCGCTCTCCGTGCGCGAGGCGTCGTGCTCGACCTAATTGAAGCGAATCAGGAAGGCATCGTTGATCCTTCCAAGATTGAAAGAGCAATTACTGACAGAACTAAGCTGATCGCGCTTTCTCATGTGTCAAACGTCTTTGGCTCTGTCCAAGACATAAGCCGTATCGTCAAGATTGCGCGTAAAAACGATGTGCCAGTGTTGATAGACGCAGCTCAGTCTGCTGGCCATATGGATCTGTCCGTCAAAGACTTGAAATGCGACTATCTAGCCGTGCCGGGCCACAAGGGGCTGCTCGGTCCGCAAGGGACGGGCATCTTGATTCTGCGTGATCCAGAGGAGCTGCGTCCAACTGTGCTCGGTGGCGGCGCGGTCGAATGGGTGCGCGGCTGCGAATATGAACTGCTCGAACCGCCGGCCCGTTTTGAAGCGGGTACTCCGAACATACCGGGGGTCATCGGCCTCGGGCGATCCGTGGAATACGTGAGCGCGCTGGGCGTTGCAAACGTCAAAAAGCACGTCGAGATGCTGGCGAGAATCGCTGCGAAAAAACTGGCAGAAATCGATAACGTGACGGTCTATGGACCAAAAGACCGTGCGGCGGTGGTTCCCTTCAATGTTGCAGAGCTGAACCCGCACGACGTTTCGATGATCCTCGACGAGACAAGCAGGATCTGCACGAGGAGCGGCTACCACTGCGCTATGCCGGCCTTACTGTCTCTTGGCATCAACGGAACCGTGCGGGCGTCGTTCGGGGCGTATAATACGGCTGAAGAGGTCGACCTTTTGGCAGGATCGGTGAGTCTTATCGCGACCTCGCTCGTCTAATCCGGTGCCTCAAGTTCAAGGCTGAAATCGAGCCACCGCGACGAGTGAGTCAGGTATCCCAGCGAGAGCACGTCGACGCCGGTCGCAGCGTATTTCCTGACGTTTTCGGGCCTCATGCCGCCCGATGCTTCGAGCAGCACGTTGCCGCGCAGGTTGAGTGCCTTCAACTTGCTAACGGCCGCGGTGATCTGTTCGACGGCCATGTTGTCGAACATGATGATGTCTGCTCCAAGCTCCGCTGCCTTAACGCACTCGTCAACGGATTCGACCTCGATCTCCACTTTCTTTGTGAAGAACGTCTTTTGCCGCAGGGCGTCTTCTGCAGAGATTACTTTCAGATGGTTATCCTTGAATAGATAGGCCTCCGAGAGGGAGTAGCGGTGTGGGTCTCCTCCTCCGATCGCGACCGCCTTTTTTTCGTAACGTCTAAAGCCCGGCGTGGTCTTCCGGGTCGCGGCAACCGTCACCGTGCCAGCGGCTTCCGTGCAGCGGCGCGTGATCGTGGCAATGCCACTCATATGGCACAGGAAGTTGAGCGCGACGCGTTCGGTGACAAGAATATCCCTAACTGCTCCTATCACGCGTAAAATGGTATCATCCTTTTTTATGACGTCTCCGTCGCAGCACAGCGGGGCGGTTACGAGGTTGTAGTACGCGAAAATGCTTTGTGCCTCTGATAAGCCTGCTACGACTCCGTCTTCGCGTGCGATAATGTTTGCAGACCCCTCGACGTCGGGTAGGAGAGCGGTCGTTATGTCGCCGAATCCTTCATCCTCAGCCAGAAACCTCTCAATGTCGCGTGAATTCAAACGATCACCACATACGCTTTTCTATCTTAACTACCTTAAAGGATTTCAAGATGATCATCGGAATTATTGGATGTGGCGTGATAGGAACTGAAATCTGTCGTGCGCTGGGGGCTGATGGTTCCCGGAGCAAACTCCTCCTGATGGACAGGCACCCTGATCGCGCTCAGCATCTGGCAGATGCGACCCCTTCGGCATTGGCCGTCGCCTCGCTGTTCGACATCATCGACCAAGCGGACCTCGTCGTGGAATGCGCCTCAATCCCGGCAGCGCGCGATATCGCGCTCAGCGTTTTGACAAAGGGTACGGATTTGATGTTGCTCAGTATCGGTGCGCTGGTTGACGCGGACTTTCGAGAGCAGGTATATGCTGCAGCGCGTGCGCACGACTGTTGCCTTTATATCCCGTCAGGTGCCATCGGGAGCGTCGACGCACTCCTTGCAGCATCACAGGGGGCGATCAACCGGGTGACACTCACTACGACCAAGCCTTCAGCGGGCCTCGAGACCGCCCCCTACGTCATCCACAATACTACTGATCTGTCCCGTGCCGCCCTTATATTCGAAGGTACCGCCGACGAGGCGATTCAAGGCTTCCCACAAAATATTAACGTCTCAGCGACGCTCGCTTTGGCTGGCGTCGGATTTGACCGAACGATCGTCCGCATCGCCGTTGATCCGGCGCTGACAAGAAACGTGCACGTCGTCGAGGTCGAAGGGGATTTTGGGACGTTTACTGCCCAATTTGACAACGTTCCGGCCGAAAATGAGCGCACGAGCAAGCTCGCGGCGTACTCGGCGGTCGCATCACTCAAGAAAATTACCGACGCGGTCAAGCTCGGAACGTGAACCCGTCAGATCTAAGAGAAGCTGATTTGATTAGGCCCATGCGATCACGCACCCGCACGTATCTTGCAGAGATACGGGTCGTCAACTGTCTGATGGCAGCATTTGCTTCGCTCATCGGCATCTTTGTGAGTAAGGCGCCGCTCGTCTACGACGTCATTGTGCCGGCGCTTTTGGCGTTCGTCGCAGTGTTTCTCGTCACCGCCGGGGGCAACGTCATCAACGACTGTTTTGATGTCGATATTGACCGGGTGAACAAGCCACGTCGCGCCCTGCCAAGTGGGCTTATCACGCGGCGCAGTGCGCTCGTATATGCGCTCACGCTCTCGCTTTTCGGCGTTGCCGCGTCTCTATTCATCAACCCGGTTTGTTTTGGACTAGCGGCGCTTAACGCTGTACTCCTCGTCTTATACTCGTGGAAGCTGAAGAGATCGGTGCTCATCGGCAACTTGTTGATTGGATACCTGGTGGGGTCGATCTTTCTCTTCGGCGGGGCAGCCGTTTATTCGTTCTTCATCCCTGGTGTGCTCTTTGTGAGCGCAATGCTCGCAATCACTTCACGTGAAATCGTTAAGGATGTCGAAGATCTCACGGGGGACCGGCGAGCGGGCGCGTCGACGTTGCCTATTCGGTTTGGGGTGCCCCATTCGCTGGCAACTGCTGCACTTTTTATGCTCGCGGCGGTCGCTGTCAGCCCTCTGCCGTTCATTATCGGTGCGTCCGGTTATCCTTACCTTGTAATCGTCATTGCGGCTGACGTGACACTCCTGTATGGTATCGTGCTCTCAAGGAGCGCTCCGGGGAGGGCGTCAACCGTGATTAAGTACGGCATGCTCGTGGTATTGCTCGCCTATGTCGTCGGTGGGATATAAGGTATTACTGGCACAGGCCAAAAAAGTAAATAGCTCTTCAGCCGAAATACGGTTGCATTTGAGGCACGGACTTTACAGAGGCCTCGGTGGATCATGAAAACGGATGACGCGGCACGCCTTGTTCGAAAGCACGTGAAGAGCAACACGTACATTATAAAGGACGACGCATTTTTTGAAAAGAGCGTGCATGTGCGTGGTAGTCTAATCACCGGTACTCACGTCGGCTTTTGGCGCGATCTGATCGTCGAAGGTTCGCTTAGTCTAGGCAACAGGTCGACCGTTCGCGGGAACGTTAGGGCCGAAAGTGCTTTTATTGGAAACGACGCTGAGCTAAGCGGCATATTGACAACGACGGATGACACGACGCTTTTGGAAGGGGTCCGCCTAAGAGAAATAGCCAGCTCTGGGAGTGTTACGATCAAGCCTGACGCGGTCATTGACCGCATTGTCGCAGAAGGAAACGTGGAGATAAACGGGAAGGCAAGCATCGGCTATATCTCTACCAAGGGCAAGGTCATCGTGCGAAAGACGTAGCAGGCCCTGGTGGAACTTGCGCGGCCAAACGCTGCCCCACGACACCCCCATTGGCGCTTTAGGT
>Ga0224517_1000033_pt1 | contig 36709 bp, 35 predicted proteins | sample IRFST100metaG_FD_179886 | JGI IMG/M metagenome (GOLD analysis project Ga0224517, IMG submission 179886)
CGCCGTCGGTGGAGGCCCCCGCGCTCTCGAATGAGGACCTCTACAAAAAAGCGATTGACGGGGCCATCATCGCAACAGGGTATGCAGACCAGCTGCTGAACAAGGCGATACGTCAGCACGGTCGCGATAAGGAGATAGGGTACCCGAGCACTGGGTATTATCTTCCTTGTATCACCGCGTGGACAGGGGAACGAGTGACGAAACTCGCACAGCTGCCGCGGCTTCTCGGAGAGGTACGAGGGAAGATACGGGAGGAGTACACGTTTGACAACGCGGTGGCTTCGGGCGAAGCGACGATGATCGCTGCAGAAATCGTTGAAGCCCTCAAGTACATCGACAATCCTGACCCATACGCCGCCACTCCGTACACGGGGTTCGTCGCTGACGAGGTGCTGCGAAAGTTGGGGATCTCGTTCGTCGATGATACCATACCGGGAGTCCTCGTGTTGGTGGGGAAGGCGAGAGACCCAAAACTGCTTGCGAAGATCATCAGAGATTGTCAAAGCAAGGGCATGTTAGTGATTCCTACCTTTGATACCATACAGCAGATTAGCGAGGCGGGCATTGAGATTGGCGAACACAAAGGGCTTGACCGGCTGCTGTTTTGCGTAGGCGAATTCACGCAGGCTATTCACGCGTTGAGCTTTGCGATCCGCGCCGCGCTGACCTTCGGGAACGTCACGCCAGGCGATAGGGAAGGTCTCTCCGATTACTTGGCAAAAAGGCCGAAAGTCGTCGTCGTCCAGTTAGGCCCCATTGATGACATTAAGGCAGCGATTGAGTTCGCCGTGCTGTTCAATGGTTCACCGACGATCACTGATCAAGACGTGGAGGAAGTGCCGGGCAAATATGAGGTGGAAAAGGATTACAATCAGATCGTCGCACACGCGATAGAGATACGGAACATGAAGGTCACGTCCGGCGAAGTTTCGTTGCCGGTCGCCTATGGGCTAGCCTTTGAGGGTGAAACGGTGCGTAAGCCGCAGACCTACCTCGAGTGTGGAGGCCCGACAAAGACAAAGGTCTTCGAGCTTGTCAAGCTTCGCGATGCTGATGCTGTTAAGGACGGTCAGATCACGCTCATCGGCAAGGACGTTGACGAGATGGAAGAAGGGAGCGTGTCCGCGCTGGGGATTCTTGTTGAAGTGTACGGAAAGCACATGAAAAGCGAGTTTGAGCCCGTCGTCGAGCGGCGCATCCATCAGTTCATCAACTATGCGGAAGGCGCGTGGCATACGGGTCAGAGAAACTTGATCTGGGTGCGACTAAGCAAGAACAGTGTGGCCAATGGGCTCCGCCTCAAGCACTTCGGAGACATCCTTTACCACAAGATGAAAGAAGAACTCGGCGGTATTATCAGCCGGATACAAGTCACCATCATGACCGACGAGAAGGAGGTGGAGAAGCATCTGCCAGAGGCTATGGAAGCTTACGCAGAGCGGGATCGGCGGATTGCAGGGCTGACGGACGAGAGCGTTAACGCGTTCTACTCATGCACGTTATGTCAGAGCTTCGCCCCGAGCCACGTATGCATCATCTCTCCGGAACGTCTTGGGCTGTGTGGCGCACTGAACTGGCTAGATGCAGCGGCGGGGTATAGTATCGATCCAAACGGGCCAAACAAGCCTGTTGAGAAAGGCGCCGTGATTGATGAGCAGAAAGGCCAGTGGTTAAACGTAAACCAAGCGGTCCGCGAGCTCACCCACGGCCACATCGAGCGGATGAATCAGTACACCATGATGGAGGATCCGCAGACCTCGTGTGGATGCTTCGAGTGTATCGTGGCGATTAACAGTGATTTGCAGGGCGTGATCATCGTCAACCGCGAGTACACGGGAATGACCCCGATCGGCATGAAGTTCTCAACGCTCGCCGGGTCTGTCGGTGGGGGCAATCAAACGCCTGGATTCATTGGCGTCGGCAGGCAGTTCATTACGAGTAAGAAGTTTATCCGTGCGGATGGTGGGCTAGCGCGCGTTGTTTGGATGCCGAAAGACCTGAAAGCCGCGCTACGAGAAGATCTCGAAAAAAGGGCAAAGGAACTGGGCTTGCCAGATCTGGTGGACAAGATCGCCGACGAAACTATTACGACGGATGCGGATGAACTAGCGGAGTACTTGGCGAAGGTCGATCACCCGGCGCTGCGCATGTCGCCGATGGGCATGTTTTAAACGCGCCGTCGTGAGAAGCTGGGTGGTTACAGTGATGGTAACAATTCCAAAGGAAAGTTGGAGTGGAAAGATAAAGGAGATTGCATTCGGGGCTACTGATGAGGAAGGCGGAACGAGGGATAGAAAACTCCTTTTAGGCGGAGAGACGACTCTTCCGTTTTTGGCGTTCGAGGGGAAGGTTTCGCGACCGGCGATCGGAATGGAGGTAATCGATCATGTTGGCGATGACTACCCTCACATCATCATCGATGAAATCGGCGACGTCATCAAGGATCCCGTTGCGTGGGCGCGCACGTGTGTTGAAGTCTATGGCGCAGACTTCATCTGTCTGAAGCTGCTGAGCACAAATCCAGAGGAAGCAAACGTCAGCGCTGAAGATGCGGCCTCCCTCGTGTCGACCGTGCTCGCGCAGGTGAAAGCACCGCTCATAATACAGGGAAGTGGCGACTATGACAAAGACGCCCGCGTCATGGAACTCTGCGGCGACGCCGCCAAAGGAGAACGGTGTTTGCTCGCCCGCGCGGAACAGGACAGTTACAAATCGATCGCCGTTGCGGCGACCGCTAACGGCCACGATGTCGTCGCGTTCTCAAACATCGATGTGAATATCGCCAAGCAGCTCAATATCATGCTCACCGAGTTTGGCGTGCCAGCCGACCACATCGTCAGTGACCCGCTTATGGCGGGAATAGGTTTTGGGATGGAATACGCTTATTCCGCGATGGAACGGATTAAACTCGCCGGTCTAGTGGGGGATAAGATGCTTCAATCTCCGATGATCGCTGACATAAGCGTAGCGTGGAGCGCGAAGGAAGCCTATCGCGTTGACGCTAAGCTGGGCGACGAGAGGGAACGGGCGATCTTTTGGGAGGTGGCGTCTGCGTTGGCGGCTTTAATGGCCGGTGCGAACGCGTTGATACTCCGACACCCGAAGTCTGTAACCATCACGAGAAAAGCTGTCGATGAATTGACAGGATAACGACCATGCCGATGACCGCGCTCGATATATTCAAACTCCTCGCCAAAAAAAATTGTGGCGAATGCGGGGTTCCCACGTGCCTGGCGTTTGCTATGATGTTGGCGAACAAGCAGACTGAGCTCACGAAATGTCCATATGTGTCACCTGAAGTCGTGCAACAACTCGAGAGCTCCGCTTCGCCGCCTATGCGCACCGTGACCGTTGGTGACCTTGAAATCGGAGCTGAAACCGAGCTGTTCAGACACGAGAAGAAGTTTTTCAACGAGACGGCATATGCGGTGGTAATCGGAGACGACAGCGACAACGAAAGCATCGTGGAACGGGCCAAGAAGCTCGATGCGATGAAATACGAGCGGATTGGCATCATCTCAGGCGTAGACTTGATCGCGGTCGAATCGAAAGGGGATGCACAGCGGTTCTCTGAAGTGGTGACGCTCGTAAAGGAAAATAGCGGATTGCCGTTCGTTTTGATGAGCGATGACCCTCAGGTCGTCGAAGCTGGGCTTAAGGTCGTATCGAAGGCCAAGCCGTTGATTTACGCCGGTAATGCGAACAACTGCGCGGCACTTGCAAAACTCGCACGGCAGTACGCGTGCCCGCTCGCGCTCTACTCAGACGACGTCGATGAGCTTGTGTCGCTCTCTGAAATAGCAAAAAGCGAAGGCGCGGATGACATCGTGTTAGATCTAAATCTCGGTGCCAAGCCATTGCGCGATGCATTGGAATGGCTCACCATCTTGCGTCGACTCAGTGTCAAGAAGCTTTTCCGACCGCTGGGCTATCCGGTCATGCTAAACTTGGACAATGGGATGGACGTCGAAACGCAAGCGATAAGGGCCGCGATAGGAACGTTGAAATACGCGTCGCTGATTATCTTTGGCGACCTCGATGCCGCGCGGTTATACCCCCTTACGACGCTGAGGACTAACATCTTCACAGATCCGCAGGCGCTCATACAGGTCAATCCAGGTCTTTATGATATAGGAAAGCCCAACCGGAACTCGCCAGTCATCGTCACGTCAAATTTCTCCCTCACATATTTCACCGTCGCAAGCGATGTTGAAGCGAGCAAAGTCCCTGCGCGCCTTCTTGTGGTCGATACCGAAGGCCTGTCGGTGATGACCGCATTCGCCGCTGACAAGTTTACGCCAGAGACAATCGCACAGGCGCTTAAGGAATACAAGGTCGCAGAAAAGGTGGATCACCGAAAGCTTATAATTCCCGGCATGATCGCCATGCTGAAGATGAAACTCGAGGAACTCACGGGCTGGGACGTCATCGTGGGTGTCAAAGATTCGTCTGCACTGCCAAAGTATCTGAAAGAGCTTGCAAGTGAATAGCCGCGGTTACGGCGTTATCGAGTGCTCAGCAATTGCGATAACCGCTTTAAACGCTGCCGAATCACTAGGGAGCTCAAACAGAGATTTCCCTTCCAAAGCATACTCTCCAACTAAGGCATCTTTTGGGATGGCGCCGATGAGGTCTAATCCCTGCTGCCGTATCTGGTCCTTGATGCTTTCTGGTATGGGGTTCTCGAGTTCGTTCAACACCAAATATGTTTTTCCTACGACAAGATTGAGGCTCTCAGAGAGCTTCTTGATCCGACTCGCGGTCACTATGCCTAGCACAGTCACGTCGCTCATGATGAACAGCACGTCAACATCTCTCGTCGTGCGTCGTGAGAGGTGTTCCATACCCGCTTCGTTGTCGATGACAACGTAATCGTAATTGACGGAGAGCCTATCGAGGACGTCTCGCAACACGTTGTTGATGTAGCAGTAGCATCCGGGCCCTTCAGGCCGCCCCATCGCGATAAGGTCAAATGTCTCTCCTTCAACGAGAGCCAAGCGTATCTGATATTCAATAAGTTCGCTCTTGGCAACCCCTGCGGGAAACGACTCTTTTAGCAGATCCTCTCGCAAGTCGCCAATCGTTTGGTCGACGTGCATTCCGAGTCGCGCGTCCAAGTTTGAGTTCGGATCTGCATCGACGGCCAAAACGGTGACGCTGTCAGTGCTCAAGTGTTTTACAAGGAGCGAAGCAAAAGTCGTTTTGCCGGTTCCGCCTTTACCCGTTATCGCAATGGTTTGCACGCTGTTTCTCCGTAACGCCGTGTGCGGAAACCCTCACCGGCTATGCCTACGCTACTCTTCTACTTAAATACAGATCACTCTTGCGATTTATCTCCTCATTGCGGCACCGGCAAGCGGCCGTCTGGTGTAGTCAGTGACCGAGGCTGGGCACTCATCTCGCAAAGGGCTTATCAGGTGAAACGGATACGCCAACTACGTGTAGACTCGTGTGGCAATGTGGGGAAACTGATCAAGTTCCGTGTGCGGAATGAAAAGGGCTGAGGTAAACTCTTTGAAGAACATGCTGCTGACGCTCAGCTCTATGTGTGTCATATTTTCGACAATCTCTGCTGCTTTGTCTTGCAGGTCCCGCGAGAGCAATACCATTCGCGCTCCGCCAAGGGCCCCATTGCCAATGAACTTGAACGTATCGAGGGGTAGGTCAGGAAGCAAGCCAATCGTAATCGCTTTCTTGGTGTCAAGGTAGTTGCCGAAGCTCCCTGCGATGAAGACGTTGCTCAGGTCGCTAAATTTGTAGCCAAAGGTTTTTAGCAGCACACTACAGCTTGCGTAGACCGCGGCCTTTGTCCGCAGTATGTTTTGAATGTCAACGTCGGTTATGACTATGTTCTTGTCAATGGCTGTGTCCTCTTTGTACGCCACGACGAACTGGTTGCCGTTGCTTCCGACCTCGGTTCTGACGTTGTTCTTGTCTAGCTGAATTTTCCCCGTTCGGTCAATAATGCCATTGCTGAAGAGCTCTGCGATGAGTTCAATAAGACCCGACCCGCAAATGCCCTTTGGCCTTTCGTTGCCGATGGTCGAGTACTCTACCAGACCGTCGTTGATCCACACGCGCTCAATTGCGCCGTTCATCGCCCGGACACCGAACTCGACTTCCCCACCTTCAAAGGCCGGACCCGCCGAACACGAGCACGACACGAGGAACGTGTCGTTTCCCAACACTACCTCGCCGTTGGTGCCAACGTCGATTAGTAATGAGATGTCCGTATTATCGTTCATCCCAGACGCTATGATATCAGCTGTGACGTCGCCGCCGACGTAGCTGCTCCGGCACGGAAGCGCATAAACATAGGCGTTGGGGTTGACGCTCAGGTCGAGTTTCACCGCCTTCATCTGGGGGGCGACGGACATTACCGGTATGTAAGGCTCGTGGCGTATGTACTTAGGATCCAGCCCATAAAAAAGGTGTATCATAACGGTATTGCCTGAAAGAACCACCCGACAAATTCTTTCATAGCGCACCTTGTTTTCAATAACGAGCTCTCGTATGAGGTCATTGATACCATACCTGATGGTACTTGTCAGCTTGCTGATGCCATCTTCGTGCTCCTCGGTGTACATCACTCGGGAAAGGACGTCTTCACCGTACACGACTTGCTTGTTATAGTCAGACCGAGCGTCAATCACCCTGCCAGTTGTTAAGTCCACTAACTCGACGACGATCGTCGTAGTACCTATGTCCACTGCGATTCCGATCAAATCGTTATCTGAAGGAGCACCGATATCGATGATCTCTTTTCTGTCCCAGAGGTCCATCAGCGTGACGTTCACGTTCCATTGGTTCTCTCGAAGCACTCTGCTTAGTCTCTTCAATGTGGGCAGCCCGATCGTGACGTGCCCTATGTCGAGATTGCGCAGCGCGTGCGTGACTCTATCGAGGTCGCTCACGTAGTCGGCTAGTGACGGGGGAGTCAGAGAAAGCGGGACCTTCAGCACGGGGGGGTCAATCGCTGGCAGAGGCGTGGTCACGCTTTTCATGAGTATTTGGTGTGATTCCACCCTGCTCTCTTTGGGCACGGTCACTTTCAAATTGCCTGCGACTCGAGCCAAACACGCCAAAAAGTAGCCGCCTGCTTTTTCTTCAGTGGTTAGCAGGTCAGTTTCGTCGCTTTGGACGCTCCCCTCGATGAGGACCTTACACTTGCCGCATTTGCCTCGGCCTCCGCAGATGCTGTCGATGTAGATGTCGGAGCTCGTAGCTGTGTCAAGAACAGTCGTGCCTCGTTCAACCTTGACAGTTTTGTTGTCAGGTTTAAAAACAACCTTGAATTCCTTCTTCAAATTGCCCCAAAAGCCTCACATTGTGTTCAAAATTGACGTGTCTTTATATACTATATTTTTATATATAGGTTGCGAGGTGGGTAGCGTCGCACGCGCGAATGCGAAAGCGTTAAAGCGTTACGCACACCTAATCACTTGTCACTTTAGCAAGGGAGTTATCCATGATAGTCATTGGCGGTAACATCAACGGCTACTCAAAGTCAGTCGAAGCGATAATCGATCGACGAGATACGAAAGCTGCTCAGGAACTTGCAATTCGGCAAGTTGACGCCGGGGCGCAAATTATCGACCTCAATGCGGGGCTTGGCAGGAGTGATGCCGTTGAGCTGATGAGATGGCTAGTAACGACTGTGCAAGATGTGGTAGACGTAACGCTTTCCATTGACACTCCGAAAATCGACGTGATGAAATCGGGTATCGACGACGTCAAAGGAAAGTCGATGATCAATTCGATCCCCGCCGAGCAGGAGAAGATGGCCACGCTTTTTCCATTGGCCGCGGAGCACGATTCAGAAATCATATGCATGACGATGGACGAGAAGTTCATCCTTGGCGATGTCGACAAACGAGTGGAACAGGCGGCGACGCTTGTCGCAAATGCGTGCGAGTACGGCATCGATGTCGACAAGCTGTACGTCGACCCTGTTTGTTTGCCCGTGAGTACGGCGCAAGATCAAGCGCCGATCGTCGTCGAAGCGGTTCGAAAAATTGGTCTGCTCACGAGCCCCACGTCAGCGCTGAAGACGACGATCGGCCTAAACAACATCTCGCACGATACGAAGAATCCGCGATTAATAGAACGGACGTTTCTGGCAATGCTGATGGGCGCGGGGTTGTCATCAGCAATTATAAACACCGAGGATAAGGAACTACTGGACACGATAAAAACGTGCGATGTGCTGCTGAACAAAGACGTATATGCTGAAGACTACTTGAAAGCGTAGCACTTTCGCGTTCACGAGGATGGCCTGTCATTTTTTTGCTTCGATATGCGCGTCGGCAACCTTTGCTAAAGCTTAAATAGCATCCCTTTTTATTATATCGGATGGGTTTGGTCAAATGAAGCCAGAGATACTACTAGAGATCAAGGCCGCTGAAGCGGAAGCCCAGCGAATGATCGATGAAGCTCAGACCCAAAAAGAAAAGGCAATCGAGGATGCAAAAAAGAAATCGTTTGAGATAATTGATGCGTCAGAGAAAGAAGCAAAAAAGATAGCAGACGATTTGAACGCGACTGCCGATTTAGAGATAAACACAGCTACGCAAGCAATCCGTAAAACCGGCGAAGCAGATATTTTAAGAATCAAAGAGCGCGCTCAGAAAAAGCACGCTGAAGCCCTCTCTTATTTGGTTGAGGAGTTTAAGATTCACTATGTTTGAGCCGCAAGCGATGACTAAAGTTATCGTTGCCGGATCGAAAGACTATATGGGCCTCGCGATAGATGCCTTGCATAAGCATAACGTTATGCACATTACCGACTTCGTTAAGGAAGATGACGACTTCAGAATCGGTAAGCCGTACGCTAGCGCCTCCAAACTCTCAGAACGGGCCATATCCCTGCGCTCTATAGCGAGCTATCTCAGCATCACCGGCAAAGAGGACACTCCGAGCAGGTACGCGGAAGACGCTATTGCGGATGAGATCGATGAGAAAACCGAGCGCCTCAGTTTTGAAGTTACGCAAGTAACACGCAATATAAGCGATATAGATTCGCGCATCAAAGACATTAATGACAAAAAGCGGTTGCTTGACCCTCTGAAGAACTTTGACCTGCCACTTGACCTGTATGGCGGCTATCGCTCGTTAGCGGTATTTGTCGGGACAGCAAAATGGTCGCCGACGATCAGTGATATCACCAAAGATTATGAGCTCGAAATCGCGCCCTATATGCGGGGGTACGCCATCGCCATTTTTGTACCTAGGGAGTTTCAGGATGATGTTCTGAAACGCTTGCAGGAACAGGGCTATTCAGCTCTTTCCCTCCCTGAAATGCAGGGCACGCCGAAGGACATACTCGCAGATCTCGATGTACAGCTTATCGAACTTCAAACCGAAAAAGAAACGAGTCGGGAGGAGCTAAGCACGCTGCGGGAAAGGTACATCGATTACATTCTAGCTTCAGACGAGTACCTATCGATAGCGACGCAAAAAGCTGAAGCTCCGCTGCGATTCGCCACGACGAAGAATGCATTCATCATCGAGGGCTGGATCCCAACAAAGAATCTCGAACACGTTCAACGCGACGTCGATAGCGTGACCGATGGACACGTTATGGTGGCCATTGATGAATCAGAGGCAATCAACGCAGAAAAAGTTCCCATAGCGCTTGAAAACCCGATGCCTTCAGAACCTTTTGAGCTGCTCGTCAAAGCCTTTGCACTGCCGAAGTATAACGAGATCGACCCGACGATGTTCGTCGCTCTGATTTATCCTTTTCTCTTCGCCCTGATGCTTGGCGATATTGGCTACGGGGCCGTGATTATCGGAATAGGCCTTGTAGTCCAACGCAGACTGAAATCTAAAGGTATTCGCGATTTAGCTCGGATCTTGGTCTATGCAGGCGTACTGTCCATCGTTTTCGGATTTATCTATAATGAGTTCTTTGGCGTCGCGCTCTTTGGGACCGGAGGTTTAATTCCCTCCTTTTACGCTTATCCGACTATTCCCCGTTTTGAAAATATTGCTACGTTGCTGGTAGTTACGCTAGTTATCGGCATCTTGATGCTTACGCTGGGGTATGTTCTCGGATTTGTCAACGAATATCGACAGCACGGGCTGAAGCACGCGGTGCTCACGAAAGCGAGCTGGCTCCTCATGCTGTGGGGTGGCGTGCTTGTGGTTATTGAGATCTTGCCACCTCTCACGAAGGCGGCTGCGATCAGCATATCTCCCGCGTTGTTGGCCGGCTTTGGGCTCGTTGTGATAGGCTTAGTCTTCTTGCTAGGGGGCGAAGGCATAGTTGGCATAACCGAGCTTCCAACGCTTCTGTCAAACGTGCTTTCGTACTCTCGGTTACTCTCGATAGGCGTCTCATCTTTGGGCATCGCTCTTGCGGTGAATAGGTTATCCTACGCGCTTTTCATCGATAAGGGCGGGGTTTGGATTATCTTTGGAGTGCTTCTGCTAATCATTGGTCACGCGGTGAATACTGCGCTGGGCATTTTGGATTCAGGCTTGCAAAGCTTGAGATTGCATTACGTGGAGTTCTTCACGAAGTTCTATCGTGGAGGCGGCATGAAATATAAGCCGTTTGGGTTAATAAGAAAGTATACGGAGGAACAATAAAATGGTAGATCCAACAGCAGCAGGCTTGATCGCGATAGCAGCAGCTTTAGCCGTCGGCCTCACAGGAATAGGCGCCGCGTTAGGCGAGCAAATGATCGGTTCGGCAGCTGTAGGGGCTATGGCGGAAGATGAAGGCTTCTTCGGACGGGGTCTGGTCATGACCGTCATTCCCGAGTCTATTGTAATATTCGGGCTGGTTGTGGCGTTGATACTGCTTTTCGTGACTTTGCCCACTATTTGAGGACCTATGGGCTTGGAAGTTGTCGTAAAAGACGTGCTAGAACGAGGACACGAGGAAGCGAATCGCATCAAGCGTGAAGGAACAGACGAAGCCGATGCCATAATTGCGGCGGCCGAAAACAAGGCGCGTGAGATCCTCAAAGAAAGACGAGAGCAGGCAGTCCTGCAAATTGAGCGTCGAAAAAACAGAGAAATATCCAGCGCGAATCTTGAGGTTAAGCGAGCGATCCTCAATGTGAAGAAAGAACTGCTTGACAAAGCATATGACGAAGCGCTAGGGGTGCTAGCCGCGCTTTCTGAACCGGAACGAGAATCTATCATCAAGAAACTGCTCGAATCGCACACTGATTCAAAGCGTGTATTTTCAAATAGAAGCGACGAATCCATTGTGAGACAAATCACTAACCTAGAATATGGCGGCACGATACTCTGTTCAGGCGGCATAGTTTTGGAAAATGAAGATGGCACAGTGATACACGACCTGACCTTCGATACACTTCTCACAAGCGTGCGTGAGACGTCTTTGAAGCAGCTCTTAGAAATTTTGAACGTGTGAGCGCAATGTACGCGCAGCAAAAAAAGAGAAAGCACTCAGGATCTGTAGCCAAATCGAGATACGCGTATGGCAATGCGCGAGTGCACGCGATGAAGGTGAAGCTCTTCCCTAAGGAGACCTATGCAAAACTCCTTGTCATGGATCTTCCTGAAATAGCGCGCTTTATTGAAGAGTCAGAGTACAAAGCTGAAGTCGACGAACTCGCACGCACTTATTCAGGCATAGACTTGGTTGAGTTTGCCACTCATCTGAACTTGGCGAGGACTTTCAGGAAACTTATCGACATGACGATGGGTGAGCCTCACGATTTGATCGTTGAATATCTGAGACGCTGGGATATCTGGGACATCAAAACCATATTGCGAGGAAAAGCGTATGGAGCCTCGGATGATGAGATATTGAGGATACTCGTGCCCAGCGGCGAGCTTTCGATCGAATTTCTGCAGAATCTGGTAAGAAAGCCGAGTGTCGGGGAGGTCGTCGCGGCGCTGAAAGGCACAGTGTACTATAATGTCATCAAAGACATCGAGTATGCAGAGTCTTCGATGAGGGTCGAGGACGAACTCGACAAGTTTTATTACGCAAGGATGGTCGACGCATCGCGAATTATTGGCTTCTCACTGTACCTAAAAGTTGTTCGGATGGAGATCGACGTAGCTAACTTGAAAACTCTGTTTAGATTGAAAACCGCAGACATTTCAGGGTCACGCGTCCTCCAATATATTATACCTAACGGATTGTATCTGACTGACAAAGAGATAGAAAAGCTGGCGGACGCGCCTTTCAACGAGTTCATAGAGATGCTGAGCAAATACAGGTACTGGGGCGCTATTTCAGGCATCATTACTGAGCGAATGGAATCACTAAGCAAGATCGAACTCAGGCTCGACAAATACTTGAACGAGCACGTGTGGAAGATCGCTACGTACAATCCGTTGACGGTGCTGCCCATGCTGGGATACATGTTGAGCAAAGACGCAGAAGTGGACAACATCCAAGCGATAGTGCGAGGCAAAGAGGCAGGACTCTCGCAAGAAATCATCAAATCCCATCTGGTACTGTAGAAGAATACATTTTAGGCCAAACATTTTGTAATGTGGTGAGTTACGTGGAGGTTGCAGTTGTCGGCAGCGCTGATTTTGTGACAGGCTTTCTATTAGCAGGCGTGCGGAAAACGTTCATCACCAACGATGCTGATTTAGAGCCGACACTTAAGAGGGCCTTAAAGGACGAGGACATTGGCATATTAATCATAAATAGCGACGATGTGGAAAAGGTGTCGATGCCTCTACGCATAGCCTTGGATGACTCGGTAGAACCTACCGTCATCTCAATTGGCGGCGCGGGAGAAGAACGCACGCATTTGCGAGAGAAGATAAAGCGATCTGTAGGTGTTGACTTGTGGAAGTAGAGCAAAAGGGCAGGATATATCGGGTTGCAGGGCCCGTCGTTACTGTTATCGGGATCGAAGCAAAGATGTATGACCTCGTAAAGGTCGGTGACGAAGGCCTCATGGGGGAGGTCATCGAGATCGACCGGGACAAGTTCATCATTCAAGTTTACGAGGATACGTCAGGCCTAAGGCCCGGTGAGCCTGTGGAGAACACGGGGTTGCCGCTTTCCGTTGAGCTGGGGCCCGGGCTCTTGAGTTCCATCTATGATGGCATTCAACGGCCGCTTCCAGTGTTGAATGCGCAACTAGGTGACTTCATCGAGAGGGGCGTTGCCGCATCGGGGCTCGATCATTCAAAGAAGTGGGACTTCGTGGCGGAGGTTAAGCCCGGCGAGGAGATCCACGCGGGTCAAGCTATCGGCTATGTACAAGAGACGCCGCACTTACAGCACAAGATCATGGTCCCTCCTGAGAAAGGCGGAACGATAAAGACGATAGCGTCAGGAGAGCACACGGTAGAAGACGTTATTTGCACTCTTAACGACGGAACAGAACTCAAGCTCATGCAGGAATGGCCGGTTCGCGTGTCGAGACCATCGGTTGAGAAGTTAATGCCTGACACCCCCCTCGTTACGGGGCAACGGATTCTGGATGCACTCTTCCCTGTGGCGAAAGGCGGAACTGCAGCTATTCCTGGACCTTTTGGTTCTGGAAAGACGGTCGCGCAGCAACAGCTCGCGAAATGGTCGGACACACAGATTGTGGTGTACATCGGCTGCGGAGAGCGCGGCAATGAAATGGCTGACGTGCTCACGGAATTTCCGGAGCTTCTAGACCCCCAAACAAACGCGCCGCTCATGGACCGAACCGTACTCGTAGCAAATACCTCAAATATGCCGGTAGCAGCCCGCGAGGCGTCAGTCTACACCGGCGTGACCATCGCTGAGTATTTCCGCGATATGGGGTATGACGTTTCCCTTATGGCAGACTCCACGTCACGATGGGCTGAGGCTATGCGTGAGATCTCTTCGCGTCTGGAGGAAATGCCCGGCGAGGAGGGCTATCCTGCCTATCTCGCCGCACGGCTCTCTGAGTTCTATGAGCGTTCGGGACGTGTGAAGACACTTGGCGGTAACGAAGGTTCTATCACCGTTATCGGGGCAGTGAGCCCTCCCGGAGGCGATTTCTCGGAGCCCGTGACCCAAAATACACTCAGGATTGTCAAAGTGTTTTGGGCTCTTGACAGCAAGCTCTCACAACGGCGCCATTTCCCCTCTATTAACTGGCTCGATTCATACAGCCTTTACACGCAAAACCTCTCGGAATGGTTTATCGATCACGTCGCAGGGGATTGGGAAGAACTCAGAATGCAGGCTATGGCGATACTCCAGAAAGAAAGTGAACTTCAGGAAGTCGTGCAACTGGTGGGATCTGATGCGCTCCCTGACGATGAGCAATTAACGCTGGAAGTTGCGAGGATGATTCGTGAGTACTTCTTGCAGCAAAACGCGTACCACGAGGTAGATACTTACTGCCCACTTCAAAAGCAACACGATATCCTCGCAGCCATCATGGTTTATGATGACCTCGCGAGAAAAGCTCTTAATATGGGCAGACTCGTCGATGAGATCATCAACGTCCCAGCAAAGTCAGAGCTGGCGCAAATCAAGTTTGAAGCAGAATACGCGACCAAGCTTGAAGAGATTGAAACAGCCCTGCGAGCGGAACTAGCATAGGGTGAAAAAAATGAAAGAGTATCGAACAATAACATCCATTGCGGGGCCCCTCGTTTTCGTTGAGAAAACAGAGCCTGTTGGGTATATGGAGCTTGTCAACGTCATCCTCGCAGACGGAACTGTAAAAAGAGGACAGGTTCTTGATACGTCCGAAAAGTTGGTAGCACTTCAAGTATTCGAAACGACGGCGGGCATTGACCGACACTCGAAAATACGGTTCACCGGCGAAGTCATCAAGATGCCCGTCTCGACCGAAATACTCGGCCGAATACTCTCAGGATCAGGTGAACCGCTTGATGGCGGTCCAGAAATCGTGCCGGAAAAGCGACTCGACATAACGGGCGCGGCGATTAACCCCTATGCACGAGATAACCCATCTGAATTCATCCAAACCGGCATTTCCACGATAGACGGAATGAATACCCTCGTTCGAGGGCAGAAATTGCCCATTTTCTCGGGATCGGGTCTCCCCCATAACGACTTGGCGCTGCAAATTGCGCGGCAGGCGAAAGTATTGGGTGCAGAAGAAGCCTTTGCCGTCATTTTCGTCGCCATGGGCATCACCGCAGAAGAAGCGCGACATTTTATGAATGACTTTGAGAGAACTGGGGCGCTTGAGCGGGCCGTCGTGTTTTTGAACCTTGCGGATGATCCTGCAATTGAGCGGCTCATTACCCCACGACTTGCGCTCACAACGGCTGAGTACCTCGCCTATGAACACGATATGCACGTCCTGGTTATACTCACCGACATGACGAATTATTGCGAGGCGCTGCGGCAGATTGGCGCTGCCCGAGAAGAGGTGCCCGGGCGGCGCGGCTACCCCGGATACATGTATACTGACCTTGCGTCGATCTATGAACGCGCCGGGCGAATCCGCGGTAAAACAGGTTCGATTACGCAAATCCCGATTCTCACCATGCCTGGCGACGATATCACCCACCCAATTCCTGACCTTACGGGGTATATTACGGAAGGGCAGTTCGTGATATCGCGTGAGCTGCATAGGAGGGGTATATATCCGCCGGTGAACGTCCTCCCCTCGCTCTCACGCCTTATGAATTCGGGCATAGGCGTTGGAAAGACGCGTGAAGACCATAAGGCGGTATCGGACCAGCTTTATGCGGGGTACGCTGAGGGCAAAGACCTGCGCGGGCTTGTGGCGATCGTCGGGAAGGAGTCACTCTCCGATCGTGACAAAACGTTGCTCACGTTTGCAGATATCTTCGAGGACAAATTCGTACGACAGGGTTACGAGGAAGATCGCGGTATAGAAGAAACGCTCCAACTCGGCTGGGACTTGCTTGCAACGTTGCCGGAAGCGCAACTGACCAGAATTGACAGGAAGCTCATTGAGAAATATCATCCGGCACACGTCGTGAATAAGACTGAGGAGCCCGTGCCCGCAGTCTCTTCCTAGCGTGGCTTTAGACAAGGGGTAGGCGGCGTACACACGTAGCGCCAGAATCCCCGTTCGACTAAGGAGAGCGCATGGCTTTAAGGGAAGTAAAACCAACACGATCGGAACTGCTCGAAATTAAGAAGAAAATACGGTTGTCGGAGTCGGGCTACAACCTGCTGAAGATGAAGCGGGACGGGCTCTTGCTGGAATTCTTTGACGTCCTTGAAAAGGTGAAAGATGCGAGCATAGACCTAGCGAACGCGTACAAAATTGCAAAGGAGAAGATTGATGTCGCGGAAATGGTCGAAGGCGTAATAGAAGTGTATTCCGCCGCGTTTGCTTTGAAGCACAAGCCAGAGGTCACTTTAACGAGTAGGAGCTTAATGGGGGTCACCGTCCCTGAAGTATCTTTCGCTACCATCAGCAAGAGTATAGATGAACGCGGTTATGGCATAATAGGGACATCATCGGCGATTGACGAGGCCGCAGCCGCATACGAGGAGCTGTTAGACAAGATCATACGTGCGGCAGAAGTCGAAACCGCAGTCAAGCGACTGCTTATGGAAATTGAAAGGATTAAGCGTCGCGTAAATGCTCTTGAGTTTCGGGTTATCCCGGACTTAAAAGAAGCCGAGGCGTTCATCATGTTCAGGCTTGAAGAGATGGAACGTGAAAATATTTTCAGGCTCAAAAAAATCAAGAAAAAAGCGGCGAGTTCTGAATCTGCGTGACATTGAGCTATTTAAGGTCCGAAGGAAAGAACCACCTTATGCCGCCCCATACGAAGGCGCCGTAAGTTTGCTCAACTGCTTTTTTTGCTATCCCCTCTCTCACTATCCAGCGCGCCAGAGCTTTTATGTAAGGAATTAACATAATGACTCGTGGTGAAGATCATGAAGCGACTCAAGGTCAGGGACGTTATCAAGCACGGAGCGCAGACGATCGATCCGAGTGCATCACTCCTTGATGCGGCAAGGCGCATGATGGAAGACGCAACAGACGCTTTCATTGTGGCGCCGCTTGAAAAAGATGAGCCATTCGGCATCATTACCGAGAGAGATATCGTCGATTTGTTCGCCGACGAGGTCGATATTGGCAAAGTGACGGTAGGAGAAATGGCCAGCAAGCCACTCTTCATCGTATCTCCGGGAATGCCCATACTGTATGCTGCTAAGATGTTTCGAAATGGTGCGGTAAATCATCTGGCCGTCTTCAACGGACAAGAAATCCTTGGGATTATCTCGTGTAATGACGTCTTAAGAAGCCTTCCCAATTTGATGGAGCAAATCTACAGCGAGTTTGACTAGCCGGCAGGGGGGTGGCCGTTAGCCGAAGGTGCCCGCGCCTCGAGTGCGGTCCCTCTGAGTGGAAGGTTCGGCGAGGTGAGAAGTGCTTTAGGATTGATTTTGGACTTTGATCTAATCTTGGTTTGACTCGCCTTTTTTCCAAAACTATTAAGTAGGTATCGTGTAATCATATTACGAAATAGCTTGATTTATAAGCATCTTTGGAGTCTATTTGTTGTGTTGAGGCGATTATAATGGCGGAACAACCCCCTAAGAAACCTGTATTTGATGACTATGGTATCGATCCTGCGATCTCTGAGATTCAGAATTTCAAGGCTGAAATCGTACACGAATTGAGGAAAGCTGAGGTGCCATTCCCGATAACGAGTCGCGAACAGCTGATGACCGTGTTTCCCAAGGGCCTGAGCATGCAGTGCTCGATGAAAGGTCAAAAAATAGAGCTTCACCAGTACATTTCTAAAATGAAGGCCGACGAGTTTCCGATCAGGACTGCCGGCGACGTTGCTGACAAGTTGGCGTCGTTTTGTACGATGTAACTCAACGTCGTATCGATTTTTGCCGCAACGGACTGTACCCCGTTCAAAGAAGCCCACGGTTGTGAGCTTTTTTTGGACACTTACTTTTTTTTAAATATTCTTATATAATTGGGTGTGCATAAAAGACATATAAGGCCATACGTGGAAGCGCTGGTGGGCCTATGCATGCGACAATAATACCGGAAGAATGGCAGTTCGAAAAAGAAGTCGTTTGTTTTAACTGCCAGACAAAAGCAACGCAAGTTGTGCGGATTAAGGACAGACAAGGCAGCGTTATATGCTCGGCGTGTGGCGCACAGCGTCACTATGTCATACGAAGCGTGATTTATGGGACGGACACGCCGCCGATGGCCCCTGTGGGGATGAAATATGATGCGTGGGACTTCGCGAAGACCAGCGAATGTCTGAACTGTAAAGAACACGCACGGCACAGCGTCCATCTCGACGAGTACAAGATGAACGTGATCTGTGACGAGTGCGGTTTTTCGCGAGTGTTGAAGCTCGATTATCTTGTCTTCCCGCATGTACTCTCGCACGAATAAGCCCCCTGAAGATGAGCACGCGGTTGTACGTCTTTCACGCAGGGCAGTGTGATCCGAAGAAGTGCACCGCCAAAAAACTTGCCAAATTTCATCTCGTAACTCTTTTCTCGACGCCGCGACCCTTGTGGGGCTCTCATACGGTGCTCCTTGATCCATCCGCACCCGCTCCGTTATGCCGCGCGGATGTTGTGACGGCGCTCGTTGCGGTTGACTGCTCCTGGAAACAACGTGAGCGCGTGTTCGAGTCGTTCCGGGCGCGGACGAGTCGACGACTTCCGTATCTTTTGGCAGCGAATCCTGTGAACTATGGGCGGCCGTTCGAGCTCACAACCGTAGAAGCGCTGGCGGCTGCGCTCTACGTCCTTGGGGAATCACGACGCGCAAGAGAACTCTTGAACAAGTTCAAGTGGGGTTCGACATTTTTGAACTTGAACGCGGCACCCCTCGATGAATACGCCGGCGCGAACACCGTCAGCGACGTGCTCGCACTTGAACGCGCCTATATAGAACGCTAAATGACTTCTTATCCGCGTTCTTGCGGTTAACGCAAACAGAAAGATTAAATGCTGTTAGGCGTATGGTTCTACCGACGTGAGAGGTACATCTGATGGCACGTTTTCCAGAAGCTGAAAAAAGGTTGCTTAATATCAAAATCTGCATGCGGTGTAACGCCCGCAACCCGCCACGGGCGACTCGATGCAGGAAATGTGGTTATAAAAACCTCAGGGTCAAGTCGAAGGAACGAAGGGGTTAGTCGATTGAGCATCGAGCAGCATCTCGAAGAGGCGATCAGCAGAGAAGGAACGATACACCTAACGCTTATCGATCCCGACTCACAGCCGCCAGAGGAAGCCGCACGAATTGCACGGGGCGCCACGGCTGGAGGCACCACTGCGGTTCTTGTGGGAGGTTCTGTAGGCGTCGGCGGACGTGGCATAGAGTGCACCGTATCGGAAATCAAAGGTAGCACGGGTGTCCCTGCTATCATCTTCCCTTCAGACGTAGGGAGTGTGTGTACGACGGCCGACGCGATGTTTTTCTTGTGCCTTATGAACTCTAGGAGCACGGCGTATCTCAGTACGAACCAAGCACTCGGCGCCGTGTTTGTCAAGAGCTACGGAATAGAGCCCATTCCAGTAGCGTACATCATCGTCGAACCGGGGGGAACTGTTGGCTGGATAGGTGATGCGCGTTTGATTCCGCGCAACAAACCCGAGATCGCCGCCGCATACGCGCTCGCAGGAAAATATCTTGGGATGCGATGGGTCTACCTTGAGGCAGGTTCTGGTGTCCCCGATACCGTCCCCCCCGAAATGGTGAAGGCGGTAAAAGCATCCATAGACGATACAAGGCTCATCGTGGGCGGCGGGATACGCACCGACAAACAGGCCGAGTTGCTAGCGAAGGCGGGAGCGGATGTCATCGTAACGGGCACGGCAATCGAAGAGGACGTTGACATCGAAAACAAGATCGCAAGCTTTGTCCGCGTAATACAGCACTAATCGCCTGCGCAGGCCACATCCGGCATCCAGCGCCTGCTTTCTACGCGCTTTTGTTTTTCTCTACCCAGCTGCTGTAGTTGCATTGCGGGCAGCCAAGATCCCAAAATCGCTTGCCGCTTTGTACCTTGATAAGCCGCATGTCGTGTTCTTTGCACTTGCGGGCAGTTATGCGCAGCCTTCCTGATTTCGGCAGGGGGAGTCCAAACGTGCACTTCGGATACCCGCTGCACCCTACAAACCGTCCGCCGCGTTTTGAGCGACGCACGATGAGATCTGAGCTGCACTGAGGGCATGTCCCGACGGTCGCGTCTCCGCGTAGCCCTTCTTGCAGCGATTTGCTAATCTCTTCGAGTTGCTCATCGAGCGTGCTCAAGACCTTATCGAGAATATCCGTTGAGCTGACCACCACAAACTCCTTTGACAGCGTTCCCGTTTTGATTTTGTCCATCTCTTCTTCGAGGAGTCGGGTCATCTCAGGTTTCGTAATTGTGGGGGCGTAGCGCTCGAGCGATTGTGTGACGCTGCACGCGATACCGGTGGGACGAAGGGGATTCACGTCGACATAGCCCCGCTGAGCGAGCTTCTTGATGATCTCGTGGCGCGTGCTTTTCGTCCCCAAGCCGAGCTCATCCATCTTCTTTATTAACTGGCCTTGTCCCCATCGCTGTGGCGGCTGCGTCTCCTTCTCCACAAGCTGTTTGTTCGTGACAGTGACAACTTCGCCTTCGTGAAGGTCAGGGAGGTATCGCTCTTGCGTCTGTGCATACGGGTAGTGATAGCGCCAGCCTCGATATGAAAGTTCTAGCCCAGTCGCTCTGAGCTGCTCCCCTCGAGAGTCCAGCGTGACCTTTTTCGTGCACCATCGCGCCGGGTCGGAGAGCGTCGCAAAGAACCGTCGCACAACGAGCTCGTACACCTTCCAGCTTTGTGGCTCGAGATCAGCTTGTGTGGCGCGCATCGTGGGATAGATCGGCGGATGGTCGGTCGTTTGCTTTTTACCGCGGGTGGCGACCAGCTGCTTCTTTTCTAGCAGCATGCGAGCATTCTCAGCGAATGGACCGCTTCTGAACATGCTCACTGAGAGGCGGAGATCGAGCTCATTTGGATAGACTGTGTTGTCGGTGCGCGGATAGCTTATCCACCCTGCCGTGTAGAGGCGCTCCGCCGTTTCCATAGCGCGGCTTGCTGAGATCCCAAGCGCGCTTGCTGCAGCGAGAAACTCGGTCGTATTGAAGGGTTTCGGGGGGGCGTCCACTCGTTCGGTTTTGGCAAACGTAACGACGGTGGCGGTGTCGCCGATGTTTTGTATCGCCGCCGTTGCGCTCGCTTTGTTTCGAAATCGGTCTGCTTGGTGCTTTGCGTGAAACGTTTCGCTGCTCGTGCTGAGATCAATGTATATTTCCCAGTATGGCTCTGACACGAATTGTGCAATTTTTCGCTCGCGATCAACGATCAGGGCGAGCGTTGGACTTTGAACGCGTCCCGCAGATAAGAAACGGTTGCCAAGTCGCTTCGCAGACGTCGATATGAAGCGCGTGAGCGCAGCACCCCAGATGAGGTCCACTGCCTGCCGTGCCTCTCCAGAACGAGCAAGGTTGAGGTCAATTCTGGTTGGCGATCGAAACGCGCGCTTGACTTCAATGGGGGTCATTGCACTAAACCGTACGCGATCCACCCCGACGTCCTTGACCGACTTGACGATCGTGCACGCTTCTAAACCGATGAGTTCGCCTTCCGTGTCAAAGTCAGTCGCAATGGTCACCCGGTCCGCGTCTTTGGCGGCCCGTTTGAGTCCTGACACGATGGTCTTGTGCGTTGGAACGGTGACGACATCAGCCCGTATTAGGTCGTGAAGGTTTGTCTTCCAGTCACGGTATTCATCTGGGAAGTCGAGCTTGACGATGTGCCCCCTTAGGCCTAGCACGACCGTACTGTTGAAGCGATACGCGTTAGCGCCGGCGACTTTGGTTGCAGATGCTGCGCCGCCGGAGAGAATCTCGGCGATCCGCTTCGCCGCGATATCCTTCTCAGTTACGATGAGGTGCATCAGAGTTGCTCCCGAATAAGACGATTGGTAAGGGTGGGATCAGCCCGTCCGCGTGTCTTCTTCATGACCTGACCGACGAGGAAGTTAAGCGCGCCTTTCTTGCCGCTGTGATAGTCGTCAACGGCCTGTGGGTTCTCCTCAACTGCTTGCTTAACGGCAGCGGTGATCTGTTCGACTGGGACAGCTTGAAGCGCCTGTGCGTCGATGATCTCGCAAGGGGTCGCTCCGGTGTCGAGGACAGTTCGTATGACCTCGACGGCTGCGTTTTCGGTAATGGTTCCTTGGTTCACGTTGGTGATGACGTCGATTAAGAAGTTGGGGCTGAAGGCATCAAGGGTCAGCCCGCGGTAGTTTAGCTCGCCCTGGAGCACGTCAACGACCCAGCTTGCCGCCGCCGATGGGTCGACTCGTGCGGCGACCGTTTCGAAGTAGTCGGCCAATGGCTTCGACGCGGTGAGCACTTTGGCAAGGTAATCTGAAATTCTGTACTGCTCGATGAAGCGGTGACGTTTTGCATCCGGGAGTTCGACTTGCACTTGCTGCGGGAACTGTTCGGCCACCGGTTCGGGATCGACGCGCGGAAGATCAGGTTCGGGGAAATACCGATAATCGTGCTCTTGCTCTTTTGAACGGAGTGAAATTGTGATGCCGCGCGCTTCGTCGAAGTGCCGCGTTTCTTGCATGATATGGATGCCTCTTCGAAGCAAGTTTCGCTGGCGGGTGATTTCAAAAAGGAGCGCTTTTTCCACGCCTTTGTATGAGGAGATGTTTTTGACTTCGGCCCGTTGCCCGCCGGCGATCGAAATGTTAGCGTCGACGCGAAGCGATCCTTCGAGGTTGCCGTCGAAGACGTCGAGATATTCCAGGATGTTGCGCAACTTGTTCAGGAAGCGACGTGCTTCCTTAGGGGCGCGAAGGTCGGGTTCAGTAACCACTTCGAGCAGTGGCACGCCGGATCGATTGTAATCTATCAGGGAATACTGCGCATTTTCGATGGTTCCGCGGTACGTGAGCTTCCCCGGATCTTCTTCTAAGTGAACGCGTCTGATCCGAATCCTCCGTTCCTGCCCTTCGCTGTCGACCATCATGTAGCCGTTTGTGCCGAGGGGAAAGTCATACTGGCTGATTTGGAATCCTTTCGGCAGGTCGGGGTAGTAGTAGTTCTTCCGGTAGAACTGCGTCTGCTGCACCGAGCAGCTGAGCGCTTTCGCGACCCGTTCGGCGTAAACGATTGCCATTTCGTTGACGACCGGCAGACTCCCCGGAAGCCCAAGACAGATGGGACACGTGTGGGTGTTTGGCTCTGAGTCTTGATACCGCGTTGAACATCCGCAAAACAGCTTCGATTGCGTAGTTAGCTGTACGTGTGCCTCAAGCCCTATGATAACATCGGCTCTTTCCGTGGTCATCTGAAACACTTTTGAACCTGCTTCTCCCTGGCAGACGCTGCGCACCCGCGGCGCCTGTACAGTGTGTATAGAAGCGCGTTGATGCTTGGATATCTGGTCAAGAGGGTGGGGCGCCCCTAATGTTTTTGAGGCCTTCCGTTAGGATAGTTTCCAGCTACTAGTCAGAACGCTACCTATTATAATTAACTGTGCGAGCGCTGATGGGTTGCAGCACCTCGCACTGACTGGGAAGTCTGGAGGGTAGATCTATCAACCACGAGATCGGACGGCACTGCAGCGAACCAAGTGAAAAGGTTTATCTGATAATCAGCAGCTTGTATATGGGAGGAGTCAATATGAGCGCGTATAAATGGGCCCTTCCACTGCTGGTCACCGTCTTGTTGCTCGCTTCGGCCTGCACCGTGGCGAGCGCGCAAAGCACACAAGGAGGCGTAGTACAGATCAGCTCGCCTCCAAAGAACGGCAAGGCCGGACCTACGGAGCGCGTAAGCGGTAAAGCTCAGCTTTCAAAGGGGTATTCGCTTTGGATCGTGCCGTACGATCCTACCGCGGGCAAGTACTATCCTCAAGCGCTTTCGCTCACGGTGCGGAGTGATGCGACCTGGTCGTCTCGTCTCTCGGTAGGCACCATATTTGGCGTCGGCAAAACGTTCCAGATCGATGCGGTCGTCGCGGATGAAAGCGCCAGTACTGCGCTGAGCGGTTACGCCGCGCAGCGAATGGCAATAACGAAACTGCCGCCAGGTGCGCAGGCTGTCGATGCGGTCACCGTAAAGCGCGTGGCAGCAGACGTCACGGGCACGCCATCGGCAAGCCCCTCGCCCAGCGCCGTGCCACGCACGGCATCAACCGCTGGATCGAGCGCGACCGCAGGGGCGAGTCCTTCTATAGCGAACGTCGCTCAAGCGAGTGCAGCTGCAAGTAGCCAAAACCCGCTTCCCGGTTTTGAGGCGTTGTACGCACTTGGTGCCATTGCTGCCGTGTTTCTGGCATTACGTGTCACCCGCCGTACCTGAGGCTCTGGTTGCGATGGATTGCCAATCTTAAAACGCCTGCTTCAGGACAGATTAGCTGGAGGGGGTCAATATACAGTTGTCACACGAATGCTATCGATGACTTTTCCTCATTCCGTCGAAAACATGTGGGGCAGCTTGCGGCATTAACGAGTGTGAGGGTCATCGAAGGGCATGCATTCGGCTAGATACGAGTCAGCGAACTTTCAAGCGCACTTAACAAAGCGGTATCACTTCGTTGTCGCTGCGAGCCGCGGTTCATCAGACGGGACAACACAGTGCTTCTGGTTACCCGGTTGGAGCACTTGATAAACAGCGCACGTTAGGCGCTGAGACCACTCTAAGCATTCTAGGGCCTGCAGTTCGTTAAACGTCCAACAAGACGCCCATAATAGAGCGTCACACTTTCAGGCATCATAGTTTTTCCCTCCTTGCAGAACACCGTGCTCTAGATGTGTTTAAGCTTGCGTGACGACTTTTTCCTGTCACCTTCGCGGCAGCCGCTTGCTTCCGCTGAGAATCGCTGAGCGCAGAGAAACACGTGAATGCAGTTGTGCGGGCTCGGAAGACAGCGCTGGTGGGGATATTGGGCATTCAAGCTCTCTACAATCGAGCGCGTTAGGGGCCACGGCGGCCTGCGCCCGCTGTCGCAGACACGCAAACACGTATCGACACATCGAGCATTACTACCCCATTCTTAGGTGCGGCTCGTCGCTTGTCGCGTGCGATTGCCTCTCTCCATATGCCGAAACGAGAAGCAGGATTTGATGCGATCGCGCTGCGTATCCACGACTCGGCAGGCGTAAAGCTGCTTGAGGGTGCTGTGATGGGCGCTGGCTGGTCTCCGTTCACTATCGTTTCATCGCATGCTCGAATGCTACGAGCGCTGCTGACAACAGAACGATCCCGAAACCAAAGAGTATGACGATGTCCCTTGAAATTGCTGGTACGCCCACACCGAGCACTACTACTTGTCGCAGCGCGCTAATCGTGTAGGTGAGCGGAAGGAACTGCGCGATGACCTGCATAAACTGCGGCATCTGCGATATCGGGAAGAAGACGCCGCTGAGGAACATCATGGGAAACGTTAGCGTCATCATGATCATCGTAGCGGTCTCCTCGGTACTCGTGAATGAGGTGATGAGAACGCCCAAGCCGACGAGGCTGAACACGCCGAGGAGCAAGATTCCCAGGATGAGCGCGATACTCCCCTGTACGACCACGCCAAAGAGAACGATCGAAAGCGCAAGGACGATGATCCCCTGCATCATACCGCGTGTTGTCTGGGCGATGACCTTTCCGCCCAGTATCGACATCCGGTGCACCGGTGCGGCGAGCATGCCATCGAGGGTACCTACCTCCCGCTCGAAAGAAATGGCGTGTGGGAGGCCGGTCATAAGCGACATCATGACGACCATCCCCATGATGCCGGGCGCGACGAACTCGAAGTAGTTGGTGGTTTGTCCTGGAACGATGCCCGTCGTCTGGACGTTGTATGGTGCCACCTGGGCTAGCGAATAGTTCAGCGGCGTTTTATACGTCTGGTTCAGTCCATACGTGGCCGTCTGTGTGCCCATTTGTTCAATGGCTTGCGTGAGCTGCGTCTCGATGAGAGATGCCGTCTGAGGGTTCGACTGATCTAAGACAAGGGTCACGTCTGCTTGCTTACCGGTTTTAAGGTCAGATGTGAAATTGCTTCCGATGATGATGCCCGCGCTCTGCTGGCCGTTTTGAATGTTCGATTTCACGTCGGTGGCGCTGCCGACCGTCGAGAGATCCATCATGCCGGTCTTGTTGTTCAGAGCATTGAGCTGTGCGACGAATTTCGTGCTTAGGGACGCATTGCCCTGCGCAGCGTCAAGGTTCACGAGCGCAACGGGGACGTTAGACATGCCGCTATTTGAGGGGAAGATGTAGCCGACCATGCCCATCATGAAGAGGGGCATCAGGATGAGCATTACAAGGCCCATGCGATTCCTGCTTATGTCTAACAAGTCTTTCCACGCAATCCACAGCGCGTGACGAATACCGCTTCTAACTCCCATGGTACAGCCCCTATCGTATCCTCGATTGCACTCTCGGTCCGTGCCGAGAACTCGGTTCCTTTGTGGTAACCTTATCGGCGACCTGCTCCCTCACCTCGTGGCCCGTAAGATAAAGGAACACGTCTTCCAATGTCGGCTCAACGTTATGAATGGAACGAATCTGCCCTGCGCCTGAGCGCACCGCATCAATGACGTTATCGCACGACTCGTCGCCCGACGCGTGAACTTTGATGTGCGTTTCGTCTTCTACCGTGACTGTTTGCGTGCACGACAACGATTGAATGTCTGAGACAAGTGTTGGCGTAATGTTTGGAACGTCGAGCTCGATGACGTTCGTATCGGCACCGATGATTACTTTTTTCAGATTTGACGGCGTATCGAGCGCGACGATCTTCCCGTAATCGACGATGCTAATCCGGTCGCATAGCATGTCCGCTTCGGCCATGGCGTGGGTTGTTAAAATGATCGTTGTTCCGGCATCATCGTTGATGCTGCGCGCAAAGTCGCGGATCTCGTTCGTGGATTGCGGATCAAGACCGAGCGTTGGTTCATCCAAGAACAGGATCTCCGGCTCGTTGAGGAGAGCGCGAATCACATTGATGCGCTGCTTCATCCCGGTCGAAAACGTGCCGATCTGATGGTCTGCCCACTTTTCCATATTAACGACCTTGAGCAGCTCATCGATGCGTTCACGCAGGGCTTTCCGTGGGATATTATAAAGCTCGCCGAACAAGCGCAGGTTTTCATACGCTGTGAGCCGATCATACATGATCATTTTTTCGGATACGAGTCCTATGTGCTCGCGTACCTTGTCACCCTGATGAGCAACGTCGAAGCCGGCAACGGTCGCCGATCCTTCAGTAGGGCTACTTAGTGTGCAGAGCATCCGAATAGTCGTCGTTTTGCCCGCGCCGTTTGGTCCCAAAAAACCAAATATCTCGCCTTTCTTCACTTCAAAGGAGAGATGATCTACGGCGACGAAGTCGCGGAATTTCTTGACGAGGTTTGTGGCTCTGATTGCAACGTCGGCCATGTTATTAACCCGATTGATATATCTAACGATATATTATAAGATATTTAGCTATTTAGAGGTGTCCCGATTGGGTGCACACGGGCGCACCATCCAGGGGCTTTTGTTGAGTCCGCAAACGAATGCGTATACGTTCGGGAAACGTGTCATAACTTTTTTTCAGTGTCATTCGTTCGCTGTTTCGGTATGCTGGTTTTCTCGCCCTTCCTGGCCGAGAACCTCCTCGAGTTTGCCACCAAATATCTCTTGGACCACTTGTGAGAGCACGTCAGCTTTTACGAGAATGAACCCCCACGCACCCATCCTTGTGCCGCCCATCACAAGAAAACGGTCTCCCGTTTCAATCCCAAATTGTTTCCTCAGTTCAGCTGGAATCACCACTTGACCTTTCTCGCCGATGATGGTGTCCCCATAGTACTTCATCTTTTGAAACATCGCACCGTCCACAATCTTCCCTCCAGGAGTACGCGTAATCGTGCTAATCCTACTAATCCTACTTATCTTACTTAGGATATATAATTATGCGTGGTGGCGGAAGTTCAAAATGGACAACTGCAGAATAGAACGCACCGGCTTGTCATACCATCAACTTAAGGTGGTGATATTGCCCCGTTGATTATGATATCCTTTGGAGAAAGCGGCTCTTGAAGGCGACCAACTAGCAGATTTATCGAGCTAAGTGATTGACCGTATCGCGAGGGTTTCAAATTCACTGAGCAACGGGTTTTGAAGATCGGCTTGATTTGAACAGACTCCCCCCTCAATCTTGGCAAGGGCTTGCCGACATCTTCGACTTAGGCCGGCTTGATCAAAGCGTACGCGACGTTTAGGAGCTGCAAGATGAACACGATCGGTAGTTTGACGACGCCTTGCCACGTGGTCGGTGGAGGCGGCGTGCTGGCGATACGAGTGATTTTTTCATCGGCGCGCTTGGCTGCGCGGGTCACCACAAGACTTACGACGATGCCGAGGATGGCCCCTCCGATCACGTCGGTGAAGTAATGGAGGCCGAGGTAGATTCTGCTGAATCCCACAAGAAGGGCCCACGCGAACATCGCAACAGTGAACTTTCGGTGATAAGACGAAAGCGTCGTCGCGAAGGCAAAGGCGTTCGCGGTGTGCGCACTCGGAAACGACGGCTCAGCCTCCGGTTTGACGCCCAAATCGCTCGGCCGTGGACGTGCAATAGCGTACTTCAGTCCGAACCCGACCGCATTCGTTATTATGAAGATGACCGCGAAGACGAGCGCTTCTTTGCGAGCACCGGCGAGATAGAGTGCGATCGTAATGAGCACCATAAAGGTGAAGCTGCCCGTGAACGTGATCCACCAAAATAGCGTATTGAGAAAGCCGCCATTATTGAGTCCTCTGATGAAATGCGTGGCATCGTAGTCGAATCCGCCGAGATATGCCGACGCTATTGGTAGATGGACAGGCGGCAAAAAGAGGAGCATCGCTGCCAAATGCTTAACGTACGCTATATAGTTTAGGTAGGGCTTTAACGAGCGGTACGTGGGTGTCCTTATTGCTCACTGCAAATCGAGTGAAACGCACGCAAGCGAGGCTCTAATGTGATATGGGGGGAATGACGATTCAACGACACGTACGGTCAATTCAAACACAGGGGCTGTTCGAGTCCAGCAATCTCAACCCGGGCGATATTTACACTCACCAGTTCAATGCTACGAGTGCATTTCCTTACTACTGCAGCATCTCATCCGCAGATTCAAGGGGCGCCAGACGGGGCAAGACAAATGGGACGAGACGATGGATGATAGAAACTTGATGGCGAGGCAAAAAAGCCCTCGCGATGCGCAAGCTGGATTATGAAGAAGGAATTCAAGATCGAGTGCCTCCTCGAACACAATGTCAAGGGTTGAAGATGTGGATAGACAAGATTTGAGTGCCGAAAGCTCCACCGTTAGTAAACGTGCACAATCTCCGGCTAAAAGCACAGCTGATAATGCAACCCGACGGAGGTTTTTTTTCTTGCTAACAGTCAAAGCATTTAGAGTCGTTTTGCGATCTCAGGCCAGTCTTTGCCTTTCACGAGGAAGCTACCTTCGACGTTTGCCTCCATCTCAACGAACCGCTTGAAGGGCACACTAAAGGACAGCACGTTCTTGTCAAGGTATTTGCGTGCGGTAATGTCGGTGAGGCCGATGACGGCCTTTGGTCTTTCTGCGCGCGCCTGATCGAGCACTTGCATCACTAGGCTTCCGCATCCAGAACCGAACAGCGTCGAGACATTATCGTTGGTCGGTCGGTCGAAATTCGCTAGGGTCGCGAGTGCGGACAGCTGGTCGGCGTTCGCAACAAAGACGACGATTGCAGTCTCGACAATTTCGCCGTCGGTGACCTCGCTAAGCGGTTTCATCACCACGTAGCGCGTCGGCAGGGTGATCTCGGGGAGGTTCGCAATGAATTCCCGCACGAGCTCGGGGGTTTTCTTTCGGTATTCACCCTCGAACTGCCCCTCCTTTCCGGTTGACAGGAAGTAGTCGATGTAGCCCAACTGATAGGGGCCGAAGCAGAGCCCCACCTGCCCGCCCGGGCAGAGGACAGTCTCTTTTTCGAGCACCGCGGTGCGCCCGTTCATGGCAGCGACAAACAACGGAATGATGCAGCGGGTCTTTTGTCCGCCCTCTTCCGTGAACTCCAACGCGTTTTCGGGTTTGTGATCGGTCAGCAGAATGGCGACCGGCCCGCGGTGCAGCTTGATAGCATCAGCGATTTTGCTTTGCACGCGTACTCACTCTTGAATCTAGTTGCTTTCCAGGCGTATATGCTTTTTACGCGAATTTGCTGATATGTGCAGCCTACGCGCAACGAGCTGTGCCGACGAAAAATCTAGCTTCCCCGCCGTTGGCAGCAATCATGCGCCCTCTTAGGTCTTTGAGATGGATGAGAGCCAGGCGTGGATGCCATCGGTCAGTCGTCGACTTTCCATCTGCGCGGGTCTAATGTAATTGATGTGCCACGTGCGATCGAACGCGTTCCTGATATCACGTTGCGTAACCCGCCGCGGACCGCATGAACCAGGTTCTAGTTCGCTGAAACAAAGCATGAAGTAGGTTCCATGGCGGTGAAGAACGTTCGCAAGACTACTCGCAAAGAGCGGGCGTTCATCATCATTCAACACGTGAAATAGTCCCGAGTCGATGACCGTGTCGAACACCATGCCAAGAGGGTGCAGGTCCAACGCGTTTCGCGTGAGAAACGTAACTTTGATATTACGCTCCAGCGCTTTGTTCTTTGCTTTCTTTATCGCATTGGGGGTGAAGTCAACGCCCCACACCTCGTGTCCTCGCGCCGCAATAAAGAGCGCGTTCTCTCCAGTTCCGCATCCGACGTCGAGAACAGATCCGACGATTTCGCCCGCTTCTTCGAGCTGCACGAACTCTTTCTGCGGACGGCCGATGTCCCAAGGGGGGTCACCTTGGTAGACCGAATTGAAGTCAACCACGCAAGCTTGGTCTGTCGCAGAAACACGATAAAAGTATGTTTGCTGCACGTCTGAAACAATACTTATAGCGCCAGGCCATATCGTACGTAATCGAGGTGCAACGATGAAAATACTAGGAATCAATAGCAGTCCCCGTGGGAGGAATTCTCGCACACTCACGCTAGTAGAAGCCGTCCTTGACGGTGCGAAGGAACGCGGCGCGGAAACGGAACTCGTCGATTTGCGTGCCTTAGATATTCAATACTGTCTAGGGTGTCAAGTTTGTTACGCCGAAGGCGAGTGCGTTCTAGACGATGATCTGTCTGAGGTGTGGGAAAAAATGATGGACGCCGACGGGATTGTCCTTGGCTCACCGGTTTACATCAATGGCGTCACCGCACAACTCAAGACGATGATCGACCGCTTGGCTGACGCAATCCATTGCCAGATGCTCGTAGGGAAATACGGTTGCGCTGTGACCACGGCAGGGAGTTCGGGAATTAGCGAAGTGCTTAGCTATATGAATTACTTCCTCAACCAGCTGGGCGCAGTGACGGTTGGCGAGGCCGGTGCTGCCATTGGAAGGGATCCCGCTGCCATTAATGCGGCGATCACCAAAGCGTTTAATCTCGGCCAAACGCTTGCGGACGCAATACAGACAGAGCGCCACTATGCTGAGCAGGAAAGCGCGATTGCCGAGAGAGGTGCGTTTTTCAGGCAATTGGTGAAAGCGAACAAAGAGGCTTGGAAGCATCAGTACGAATTTTGGATGGAGAAGGGCTGGATGTGACACCGCGTCCTATATGGAATGCGTGAGCGCTATACTTGCGCCTCCGGACCTTCATTTCCAGAAAAAGCTTAAGTTGATCGAGGACAAATGTGAGATTCCAAATAGGTGTAAGCATGACGAGAAAAGCGGAACTATACTCGAGGAGAAGGGAGATGTACCGTTTGTACATCGCTCAGTTTAACATGTCAGACATCCTCGAGAAGCTTTCTGCCAAGTATCGCGTATCCAAACGCGCGCTGTGTACAGATTGGCAGAAGCGGACCCAATGGGTATACGACGTCTTTGACCTCGAGCCAGCTCGCACGTCGTGATCGGTCAAATACCCTTGTTGCGCAACAGTGCGCGGTCTTTGATATAACTTCCTAGATGATGTTGCAGCCGTGGATCCACACGACGCAATCGAGCGACGTTTTTTTTAAGCGCGAGCATTTTTTTGCTTAAGTTGCGCAATGCGGATCCTTTGACGTCGGCTGGCGTGCGAAGGTTAGCGATTGTGATACGATTCGTGACGCCTGCTCAGCGGCGCGATTTGTAATATGAAAAATTATCGAGGTCAAATAAAAATAAAATGGACACTAAACCAGTTGGAAACTAGTTTCGCACGCATCAAAGATAAGCTAGATCATCAATGTTGTTGCGGGGCTAAGGAAACACCATCATTCACGATGGGATTGAGGTGATTCCGAGAGCCCTCTGCCGAGGTCACTCACGTGGCTTCTGGTGCAGTTGAGGGAATAGAGGTGAGAATACACGAAGAAACGCACAATAACAGTCACCGTTCTCGCTGTGCTGATAACATCAGTGGCGTTCGCGGGAGCGGTCTACGCGCAGACGACGAATACCACAACCAACACGACCACCACGTCAACGACTTCAAGCAGCACGAGCAGCTCAAATGGGCCCCTAGGGCCGTTCCTCGTATCATTGCTCGGCACGCCGAATCAGAACAAGAATCTGACCGTCTGCCAAGACACAGCAGCGAGGCACGAGCTGATCACGTGGTACAAGCAACTTCCCACCGACCAGAAGAATGCCCTGCAGAACGACCTCAAACAGGCGTTGTCCAGCTGGTACAATCAGTTGCCACAGGACCAGCAGGCCAAATTGCAGAGCATAGTGAACCAGAAAATTCAAGCGCAGTAGAGAAACGATGAGGTGAGGGGCGTCAGTGCCATACTTCCCCCCTTGAGCTCTATAGGACCCCCTCGCCTCTTCTCACTTTATTCCCTTTTTTTTATTTGCAACGGCACGGAGGCAATGAAATGCTGCGAAGGTCGGCCACGACGAAAAAAATTGAACTCAACTCGCGGAGACGGGAGATGTATCGTCTCCATATCGCTGAACTGAATATATCGGAAATTATTGACAGGCTCTCGGTGAAATACAGCGTATCGAAGCGGGATCTGTGGGAGGACTGGCAGAAGCGGGCCCAGTGGGTGTACGACGTCTTTGACCTCGAGCCGGCTCAGGCGCCGCGGTCGACATGATGCGACTGTCTCGCCATAACTTTCGGTCTGCCGAAGTGTCGCGTCGCTGTCTGACCGAATTAAAACTTAGAAGTGACTAATGCGCTCGATTGCAAGGAATAGTATCGGCCGCCTCGTCTTTGCTTCGCTTCAAGGAGCTTGCAACGGGCAAAGGTTATTATCCGATGTAAGAGATTGCTACGTGACTGTTAGTAGGACTTGACTTATGAAGTGGCTTCGCGCAACACTTATTCTCTGCGTTCTGCTGCTGTTGTCGGTTGCGACCGCAGGATGCACAGCGAGTCTAAACCCGCCCAACATTCAATTTAACCCTTCCCAATCGCCTACAGGAACGCCGGCACGAATTGACACGCAGGGAGTTACTAACGGCACAGCGCATATGCTCGCCGTGGAGCAATTGAGCAATAACAGCTACACGGGGGCAGTGTCTAACCTCGTTGTATATTCGCAACCTGGAACGGGGTACGTCTTTGTTGAGACCCAGCCGGCGACGGGCGTCGATTTTCAAGAGACCGCGAATACTGCAGTAGCCGTTGCAGCAGCGCGCGCCAACGTCAATCCAAATCAACTAGATTTTGAATTCGTCTTACACGTGCCTAATAGTGTGGGCGAGGTAGATGGGCCAAGCGGCGGTCTTCCCATGACAATCGCGGCATACTCGGCGATAACCAAGAAGCCGGCCAATGAGTCCGTCTACAGCACCGGTACCATTGACAGCAGCGGAAATGTGGGCGATGTCGGTGGCGTTTACTATAAGGCTGAGGCAGCAGCACAAAGTGGGGCTCGGGTCATCCTCGTCCCCTACGATCAAACCGTCGTAAGCACTACTTCTCCGCTCGAAGCAAACCCGACGACGGGGCTCGTAAACTTACAATCGCAGCTGCGTCACGATGGTTATAACGTGACCGTTGTTGGGGTAAAAACCCTTGATGATGCGTTACCCTACTACTTCAGTTGAAGTGGTTGGCGCGCGCTGAGCTACTGAGGAACCCAAGATATGGAAGCCGTACTTAAGCGGCGTTTAGAATTACTCATAACCTTGCTCGTTGTAGGAGTCGTGGCGGCAGCTGTCCTCATCGTCGTCGGAGCAGAGAATGTCATACCAGGAACCAGCAATGGTTACATCAGTGTCGTCAAACCGCCGCAGACATCGCAATCGCCAGATCAACAAGCCCAGCAGCAAGCGCAATATGAAGCTCGCGTTAAAAACTTCCTTGCGATCGCAAACAAGGACGCATACGTGCACGCGTTGATCGCCGGCAAGAACTATACCGTCGTAGGAATCGCCATTCTCAGATCGCCTGCTCCTTCGCCTGGTGCGCCCCCCATCGATAGCGCTGCTCTGGTGGTGCGAGTCGAGGGCAATTTTTACAAGATCAACATTGATATACCGCATGAGAAGGTAATCTCTGTAGAGGAGCGCATCTGCTACGGTCCGGCGTGCAATAACTAGCCTCAGACCGCACGACGCGTACGGCTATGGTCGGGGGGAGAGTTCGAGGAAAGACACTCTTTGCGGAAGCTATTTTTGTCGCATCAGTGCTCGTGCTCGCGTTCAAGTTGCTCAATCCTACGCCGGTGCAAATCGTCGTCGAGGGCAACACTGCCATTATGACTCAGGTTCCGGGGCTATTCACCTACGCCGACGTGTTGGTAATCGCGATCGCGTGCGTGCTTATGAGCGTAAGCGCCATGTACATCTTGTTACCCGAGTTGGTCCCCCCTGCACCCGCACCTGCGTCTGCTGGGGATACAATCCTCGAAGAACGGCGGCAGCGGTGGGAAGAGGTCGCTAAGACGCTGAAAGATGACGAGCAGACGCTCTTTAAAGCGATTATCGACGAAGGAATCGTTCACCAGAGCGAACTGGTCGAAAAGACAGGCCTTCCGAAATCAAACGTCATCAGAGCGCTCTACGGGCTCGAAAGCAGAGGCCTCATCGAGCGCAGGCGGCGCGGGATGGGAAACGTGGTGCTGCTTAAGTAGCAGCTTGTTAGTTGACAGCTTTTCTTGACGGTCAGTAGCTGCGTGGTTTCCTGCACTAGCTGGCGCGGAGCGCAGGCAGAAACGTTGTCAATAATTCTTTTTCCCAAAACCTCACGCTGGCAAGTAGCTCGGCCGTTCGAAGTTGCGATCTTAGCTCAGTTTTGAGCGTGAGACTGTGCGTTCACGCGTCTTATTATAGTCCCGCGCCGCTTCGTGCTATGGTGACCCTATTTTTAGTATTCCGAAACGAGGGAAAAACATTGGGGGACACTGTTCTTGTGTAATAGATAACGTTCGCCAAAAATCTGCTCTAAATCGCTTTCTTCTCTTCTGGCGATCCAATAGAGAACGAAGACGTTTATGCTATGATCAGGCAAGGTCGAATCGGTCAAGGTTCATGACTTTGTTCCACACCGCTACAAAATCGTGCAGGAATTTCTCCTGGGAGTCCTCACATCCGTAGACTTCCGCCAAGGCCCGGAGTTGGGAGTTCGAACCGAAAATTAGGTCGACACGGGTGCCGGTCCACTTGAGTGCGCCCGTTGCGCGATCACGGCCCTCGAACACATCATCGTCTTCCGCGGTTGCCTTCCACGTCGTGCTCATGTCGAGCAGATTCACGAAGAAGTCATTAGTGAGCGTCTCTGGCTGCTTGGTGAAGACGCCGTGCTGGGACTTTCCGAAGTTGGCATTTAAGACTCGCATACCGCCAACGAGAACCGTCATCTCAAGAGCGGTCAGCGTCAGCAGTTGCGCACGATCAACCAGCAGTTCCTCTGCCGTTACTGCATACTTGGCTGTTAAGTAGTTACGGAACCCGTCTGCAGCCGGTTCGAGTACGGCGAATGACCCCACGTCGGTTTGCTCCTGCGGCGCATCCGTACGTCCCGGCGTGAAGGGAACGGTGACATCATGACCGGCATTCTTCGCCGCTTGCTCGACGCCTGCGCACCCACCCAGGACAATCAGGTCGGCGAGCGAAACCCTCTTCCCTCCTGACTGCGCGCTGTTGAATTCCTTTTGGATTTCCTCAACGGTCTGCAGCACAGTCTTCAGTTTGGTCGGCTGGTTGACTTCCCAATCCTTTTGCGGCGCGAGACGGATGCGCGCCCCGTTCGCCCCGCCGCGTTTGTCGGAGCCGCGGAAGGTCGAGGCCGACGCCCAGGCGGTCGAGACGAGTTCCGGGATAGACAGCCCCGAGGCAAGGATTTTTGCCTTGAGCTCCGCGATGTCGGCCGCGTCGATTAGGTCGTGGTCGACTGCGGGCACGGGATCCTGCCAGATCAGCTCTTCCGTCGGGACCTCCGCGCCGAGATAGCGTGAGCGGGGACCCATGTCGCGGTGCGTCAGCTTGAACCACGCGCGGGCGAAGGCATCCGCGAACTCTTCCGGGTTCTCGTGGAAGCGCCGCGCGATCGGCTCGTAGATTGGGTCCATCCGCATCGCTATGTCCGCGGTGGACATCATGGTCGGGACCCGTTTCGGCGGATTGTGGGCGGATGGTGCGAGGTCCTTGTCAGCTACATCCTTTGGCCTCCACTGCCAGGCGCCGGCGGGGCTCTTTGTCAGTTCCCACTCGTGGCCGAACAGCATGTCGAAATAGCCCATGTCCCACTGGATCGGGTTCGGCGTCCAGGCACCTTCCAGGCC
>Ga0224517_1000042_pt1 | contig 28838 bp, 23 predicted proteins | sample IRFST100metaG_FD_179886 | JGI IMG/M metagenome (GOLD analysis project Ga0224517, IMG submission 179886)
CGCCTGCGGCGTCGGTGGTGATGGTGGTTACGAGAACTTTTTCAGCAGCGTCCGTTTTGTAGAGCGTGACGGGTGCCTCTGCGACCGGGGTGCCGTCGGCGGTGAGGGTTCCGGTGATGGCGACGTCGCGCCCGAAGACCTGTTGCCGGGGGGAAGCGGTGGCGGTGACCGTGGTGGGGATGGTGACGTAGGTTACGGAGAGTTCATCGCTCACCGAGGGGTCGTGCGTCGGGCTGCCAGAGTACGCGACCTTGAAGGCGCGTGTTCCCGCGTTCGGCTGTGCGACCCGAAAGGCGAAGCCGCCCCTCTCATTAGTGGTCGTATCGCCGACGCTATACCAAAGACCCGCGCCATCTGAGTACAGTTTGACCAAGCCTTCTGCGACTGGTGCGCCGTTTGCCGTGAGCTGTCCGGCAATCGTGATGTCGTGCCCGACGAACTGTTGTCGGGGGGTGGCGGTGGCGGTGATGGTCGTGGGAGTGGAAACTCCGCTCGAGCGCCTCTGCGCATCGTTTTCCCGGGGAGCGCTACGCGTAACTCCGGTTCTGTCAGCGCCGAGATGCGCGCCCCGATCCCCGAAAGCATCAGCTGATTCGCCTGAGGTCTCGATGCCGTCTGGTCGTCTATATTCTTCGCCCGGCAATCTGGTGGCCCTCCTCGTATTTTGATTACCGTTATGCCGGCCTTTTATCCGCAGAAAGTACTATACGTTCCACATCGGCAATAGAATATAATACTACCGTTATTGAACGATTGTAACACGCATAGCAGAGGTATGCCAGAACGTGCCGAGTTACCCCATCGGTACGACCTTCGCAAGCGCGCACGTGCAGCGTTCACGACGCGTTCGCTCGTTTTGAATTTTGACGCTAAAAGCGCGGCAGGCAGGAACGACGTACAGGTCGAATTCAGTGGCTGTGCGGGAAGCCGAAGCCGCCACAGTGCACCAGTCGTCTCGTCACACCGGCTTATCCACTGAAGCACGCGCAAGGTCAACGAGGACGCGGCAGCAACCCACGGCATCCATTGCGTTTCCGGCGCGTCATTCCGCACCCTGAGGGCCCCTCGCAGCACGCCCATTCAGGCGGCGCAGTGAGGGCGGGACGAGTTTGAAAGCCTTAAATAGGTTAGATGCTTAGCTATCGGCGAATGCAATGAAAGGCAAGAAGGTAATCGTTACCGGCGGTCTAGGCTTCATTGGTTCCCACTTAGTCGAAGCGCTTGTCGAAAAAAACGACGTCACCGTAATCGACAACCAGTCGACGGGGAAGTTGGAGAATATCGAACATTTGGATGCATGCCCCGAAGTGGTCGAAGGAGACGTTGCGGCGCTCAATTTAGCAGAAATCTTCGACGGCGGTGATTATGTTTTTCATGAGGCGGCGCTTCCCAGCGTTCAGCGCAGCATCGATGAGCCGCTGATGTCGAACCACTCCAACGCCACCGGGACCTTGAAGGTGTTGATCGCCGCGAAAGAATCGGGTATACAAAAGGTGGTCTATGCTTCGTCGTCATCCGTGTATGGCGATACCGTAGAGCTCCCCAAACGGGAGGACATGTGCCTCGCACCAAAATCCCCGTACGCGGTGACGAAAGCAGCAGGAGAGTTCTACTGCACGGTGTTTCAAGAAGTCTACGGTCTCCGTACCGTTTCCCTGCGCTACTTCAACGTGTTCGGACCGCGGCAAGACCATCGTTCTGGCTACGCAGCGGTAATTCCCAAGTTCATTGCCGCGCTGCTCAACAATTCGCCACCGACCGTATATGGAGACGGAGAGCAGAGCAGAGACTTCACGTTTGTCAGACACGTTGTTGAGGCGAATGTCCGCGCGTGCGAATCCACGGCGACGGGGATCTTCAACATCGCGTGCGGCCGGAGCGCTACCCTCAACGAACTGATTGCCCTTCTCGCCAAGATTACCGGCAGCGATATTGAGCCTACATATGCCGCGCCGCGCCCAGGCGATATACGAGACTCGCTCGCTGCTATTACAAAGGCGCGCGTGTTTGGGTATGCGCCGCGCAGCAATTTCGAGGACGAGCTTCAAGAGACCGTCAGGTGGTTTGAGAGTGGAAGTACGCGATAAGATTACGAGCAAATCTGCGCGCATCGCTGTCATAGGGTTGGGCTATGTCGGACTCCCGACGGCAGTCAACTTTGCTGAGAACGGGTTCAGCGTGATTGGAGTCGATAGGACGCAGGAGAAAGTCGACGTCATCAACGCCGGGGGCTGTTACCTTACCGACTTGAATCTCGATGAGCGTGTGCAAAGACTCGTCGGTCAGCACAAGCTCACGGCCACCATCGATACAGTCGGCGCTACACGCGAGAGCGACGTGATCATCATCACCGTCCCGACGCCGGTCACGTCGGATAAGCGACCTGATCTATCATTCATCGTGTCCGTGGGTCAGGCCATTGCCCAAGGCCTGAGTCGCGACAAGCTCGTCGTCTTGGAGTCGACGGTGTACCCCGGAGTGGTCGATGACGTGCTGAAGCCGTTGCTCGAGGAGTCGGGCTTGAAAGCCGGGATCGATTTTGGACTCGCCTACTGTCCGGAGCGCTATAACCCGGGAGACGCCGATCATACCATCAAGGACGTGGTCCGAATCGTGGGGGGCATCACGCCGGAATGGGCTGACGCAACGGCGGAGCTCTACGTCAGCAACGCGAAGGACGTGGTCACGGTCAAGGATATCAAAACCGCTGAGGCGGCAAAAGTCATCGAAAACATCCAGAGGGATCTCAATATCGCGCTCATGAACGAGCTCGCACTGATCTTTGAACGCTTGAACATTGATATCATGGACGTCATCAAAGCCGCATCGACCAAGTGGAACTTCAACGTGTATTACCCGGGAGCGGGGGTCGGGGGGCACTGCCTACCGGTTGACCCGTACTATCTCGTTCAGAAGGCTGAAGAACTCGGCTATCACTCGCAGGTGATCACGGCCGGCAGGGCCATAAATGATTATATGCCTCAGCACGTTTTCCAACTGGTCGCTGACGCTCTGAACGAACAGAAACTCGCCGTGAACGGCTCGAAGATAGCGGTCCTCGGCCTTTCCTACAAGGAGAACGTTGGCGACTACCGTGAGAGCCCCAGCGTAGTAGTCGTGGAGGAACTCAAGAAGCGAGGGGCTCAGGTACACCTCGTTGACCCGTACATCGACGAGCGGGAGCTGCGAGCACTGGCAATTCCCGACGCGACGGTGTACGACGCCGTCGCCGCGGCCGACGCGCTCATCCTCATGACGGCACACCGCGATTTCGCTGGGCTCGATCTACGCAAAATCAAGAACTACATGCACACCCCGATAATCGTCGACGGCCGGCGGTTTTTCGACCCTGAGACCGTCGAAAAACTGGGGTTCGTATATCGAGGCGTTGGCGCCAAGAATAGATGAATGGCCCCGTGGTCTGCAAAGGCCACAGAGTGCGATAGCACACGAGCATCGCCTTGGAGGTGAACAGCAGCCACCGGTAGGCCTGCTGTATCAGACTATAGAAGGGTCGTTGCTAACGGTCACCATCTCGCTGGTGCCAGGTATGTACTGGTTAAGTTCTTGGCGGCTTCAACCGACAGAGAGGACATCAAACGTGCGTTCGATTCGGCAGGATCTATCATTTCGGTTTCGAGCGTAATTACGTGCAGCTACTTGTTTCTGCCACAAATAGCCAGAGATTTGTTCAACGGCAACCCGACACCCGTTCTGATCTTCCCCCTGAGCGTCTTCTTTGGGGCATAGATGCGATCTACATCGTAATTCGCGCCTATGTAGCTATGAAAGATACGCAGAAAAGAGTGCGTTTTACGGAGTTATGGGGTCACACTAGCAGCGATAGTTGAGAGACTTGGGGTCAGCAAAACCACCCTGATAAACCTGGCAGCGAAACTTCGAAGGGGAAATCGACAATCTGCGCGCGGTGGAGCTTGAGGCGATGTACGACAAGTTCTACCTCTCGACGCGTGAGCAGGTCGAGTTTTTTGGGGATGTGGTCAGCGGGATTCAGCGAGAACTCGAAACGTGGGAGTTGTCTAAGGTCCTCACAGAAAAGCTGTTTGTGATGTATGCGCACTTCTATCCAGAGGCGCAGCACGCGTTGCCCGAGTAACGTTTCGTGGTAACAATGAGATCAAGGTGGCGCGGGCCGGGCGACTTCCATCGTCTGATACTGGGTTCCTGGGTGAGCTCAACCGTCTTTTCCTCCTGCCGAAAAAAGTCGTAGGATAGGCGAAAGCGGCTGCCGCCTAGAAGTGCCATCGTCGTCTCCACCACGTGGGGGGCGCCGTGGGGGGGTATTCGCAGATCGAGACTCACGAACGCCAAAGGGGCATAGGAGCGACCCGATTGAGTTCTAATTATTTAATGGATTTTATAATATTTTTCTATAATTATGACGGTTTAACGGCGCACCGCCATTCCTAACAGGTAAATGCATTGAACGATTCAGCATGTAATCCAAGGACGAACGTTTCCGTTGAATTGAACAATGCAGATAAATGTTGATGCTCCACTACAATCAAAACCGGTAGCGAGCGGCAATCGCTAGAAATTGAATCCATGGCGCCAGGCCTCCGCGTCGCAGTGCAGTCCGAGATTTCTCGGCATGCAACAGAATGACTGTACAGCGGCAAGACTACGTCAGCGATAATGGCGCAGCCCAGCTATCGACTATACCGCTTTATTTTCGTATCGTAGCTGCCCCTTGATCAATGAAGTCGTGCGTTTGTTTTTTGGAACGGGGGCGAATAGTCCGAAGAGAACAAGAGCGAACGATACAGCGACACGATTGCAGGTCCACACGACGCTGATGCTGGAGATGACCGAAATTTTTTGAAAACTTTTATTCTTCAAATTATTTCCAAAAAATAATCCTAGAAATATATATTATTTCATGTGTCCATCACTGACTGATATATCCGCATGGTTTTTTCTGCTATAGCATCCCAAGATAAATACTGAAGCGCTCTTTGCCGGGCCATTTTTCCAAGATCCTCCCGTAGTTGCCTGTTCTCTAGAAGGGAGCGGATAACAAAGGCAAGAGCGGGGGGGTCATTCGGAGGGACAGACATACCCGTATCACCTAAATATTCTGAACTCCCCCCTAAGGGGGTTGCGATCACCGGAGTGCCATTCATCATAGCTCGTGTAATAATACTGCTCCCCCAAACTGGTACGGTATAGATGGCGAATGTGAAGATACTCTCCTGCATTTTTTCATCAAATTCTAATTCACTCAAACTACCACACCACTGGATCTGATCCGCCACGTTATTCCGTCTTGCCTCCTTTTTTGCTGTTTGTTCTGCCTCCTTCCCGTAGATACCGTACACTTCTAGGTTGATCTTGATCCCTTCATCACGTAAGATTCGAAGCGCTTTGAGCAGGTCAAAGAAACCTTTATATTTTTCAGGGTCCCCAAAAAAAGTAACTCTAGTCCTCACCAGTCCCCTGAGATTGACCTGGTGGCCACCATGGAATACAACATGAATTTTGTCTTCTGGAATTCCAGCTTGCATCACGCGATCCTTGTGTTGCTCGGAATGAACGATGACAGCATCAGCATAGTGATACACTCGGTGAAGCAACCGTAGGGGGTAGGCATTCAGATTATGAATGGTCACTACCTTATACGGTACTTTCGTTTGTGTGAGAAGAGTGAGAAGGGGCAACTCCCCAAAAGAGAATTTGTTGGTTTGTTGGTAATGGAGGATATCGGAGTCTCTACACTGCTTTGCGTAGAGCAATCCCAGAGGAATCCTGCTTGTACGATAGAAGAGGCCTCGAATCCTGGATCGGTCAGGTTCATCTCCATAAGAATCAAACGGTGTGGTAACCAGACAGTATTTGCCACCAAAAAGGGAAGAAGAGCTACGATATTTATATTTACACACACAATGACTCGTTACAACCTTGACTGAAACGTCTCTTCTCATTAATGCATTAATGAGATTCTCCGAATAATTGGCCATAGAAATATTATGATACCAGCAGGTTATCATGCAAACAGAGAGATTTTTAGTCACAATCACCAATTAAATCGGCATTTTTTCGTATTTATTGAACTATAATAAATGTTTTTACGCTACATCGAATGACACGAAAAAGCTCATCCGTTACGTGCCGAAGGAGATCCTCCCTCATGTGTGCCCTCAGCTCCGCCACGCTGGGATCAAAAGCGAATCCTAAGTAGGGAATTTGCGCGTCCGGCGGGGGGGAGTACATTAGCGTCAGTCCCCGGCGTCGAGTAATAAAAAAAGGGAATATGCACCTGAGTTCGTCACCCGAAAATATAGCATACGGCACGAGCTGGGACCCAGAATGTCTCTCAACGATCTTCAAAAAATCCCACGTATGAAATAACGTCCCCTGTGGGCTGTTTTCGACAAATTGATTCCAGAGCTTTTTATCGTCTAGCAATTCAACAGTCATTGTTGCGCCACCACACACTTTATGCTCTACGTTAGTTGCTATGTCGGTCGCTTCTCAAGTCTCAGGTTCGCCCTTCGACTCACGTTCACGCCGCCGAGGCAAGATTTGCGTTTCTCTCAGCTTTGAGTAAACAAACAAGGCTATTTTGCCAAGCGCGTCGGTTTTGTCAACATAGCAATACGGTTCCAGCACCGGATCAAATTTCGATTTGAACGTGTTAAGACGCTGAGGGCCATTCGCGCCAATCATATCCAGCGTCTTAAAGCCCTCTGATTTTGCGTGCTGAATTACCTCCCATATAAAAAACTCGTTCGTATTCAGGTCTCTGCGTGCGTTAACGCCACCGATCCAATAGCCATACCGGTCCTCACGCAGCACACAGCAGGCGGTTGCGCCAGCAATACTTCCGTCAATGCTGACGCTGTGCACCGTCACACGCTGGGGAAATGCAGCCGCTAGCTCCTCTAGATAACTATCGCTAAACAGATTCTGTCTTTCCCCAAGTTCGTTTAACCGTTCTCGCCACATGCCAAGCACCAAGCTGACATCGTTTGTGTGCTGTATTTGAGGTGACAGTGCGCTTACGTGTTTGATGCCCCGCCTACATTTCTTGCTGAAACGGCTCCAGATCTGCTCGAGTGGCTTTTCCAAGTCTATCGCGTACGTAAACTTTAGCTGGACTGAGTGGTTCTTCCAGGCAAAAGTCCGGAGGTCGATAAAACTTGGAACAGTCATAAACGACACGAAATTGGGGGAGATCTTGTCGATTTCCTTGCACACCTCATCCGTTACGTGCCGAAGGAGATCCTCCCTCATGTGTGCCCTCAGCTCCGCCACGCTGGGATCAAAAGCGAATCCTAAGTAGGGAATTTGCGCGTCCGGCGGGGGGGAGTACATTAGCGTCAGTCCCCGGCGTCGAGTAATAAAAAAAGGGAATATGCACCTGAGTTCGTCACCCGAAAATATAGCATACGGCACGAGCTGGGACCCAGAATGTCTCTCAACGATCTTCAAAAAATCCCACGTATGAAATAACGTCCCCTGTGGGCTGTTTTCGACAAATTGATTCCAGAGCTTTTTATCGTCTAGCAATTCAACAGTCATTGTTGCGCCACCACACACTCAGGTTTTCGCCACGAGTCATCCAAGCGCCTTTTTCCGAGCAGTACTGCAAAATCGTTTCATAGAGACGCGTCCATTTCTTCAAAAAGAGAGAAGACATGTTATACCACAACACTGTAAGACTCCTGGCCAAAAGCGTTGACATTAAACTTATCCCGCATACCGCGAGGCCGCGCGAGTGGCATACCCGCCCCTTACTGTCACTCTTGAATGGCTCACCTTCCTTTGTAGCCTCCTCGCATGTAAACGAACTATACCAACTTAAAACACGTAGATTATTCATCACTAGCTGCTCGGGTATTGCGCTATCGTTCAAAACGTAGCAGGAATGCTACGTTTCCGTGAGACGACCTGTAAACAGTCAAGTGCATTTTCCTGATAGGATTCCACTCAAGCAGCGTCGTCGCGGTGTTCCCTGAGCACCCTGCGTGACCGAGGCGATCAGCCCGCGACGCACACCCGGACTAAACCTATGCCGTGGTGCACCCACAGTTAGACGCAATGAAAGACAACGAGACAAAAAGAGCGCGTTTTATAGAGTTGCGGGGTCAAGCCTCCTGCTGGCAAAGACAGACGCTGAGATCGGGGTCAGTAAGACCACCTTGACAAACTGGGACCGGGACTTAAAAGAGGATAGGGAGAGACTCGACAACAGATTATTACCTCAGCGCGACGGGTTTAGCACGGAAATGCGACGTCATCGTGTATTTTGCTGTCACGATATAACAAAGGATCCTGTGCAGGACATTTCGATGCTAACGAGCAGCCTTGCGACGGTTGCGCTCGAGTGAAAAGAACGGCTTGCCGGGACCATCATTGCATTCGTCACATCGATTCTGACAAGGCCGCGTAGGGGCAAAGACACCGAAAGGACTGCCCCCATTAATCCAGCATTTCTCAAGTACCAGCAACGTGTGTCCGCTGCCAACGCCCAGACAGGCGCAAGCGGGCAAGTGAGCTCCGGCTTCGTTCCGCCTCCGATAGATTTGAGTCAGCTCAAAGGCCAGTCGATCCGCAGCGCCCTAGTTAGTTCCTCAAGTCTGCCATCATCTTATGATCTGCAACCCCGCTGGCCGTCACCGCGGTCGACCCCGCCAACAACACGACAAACGTCGCCGTCACCAAGGCGGTCAACGTCACCACCACCACCATCATCGGCACTGGGCTCACCATCAAGCCCAGCGCCACGCTCGCGTACAGCACCAACTACACCGTGTTCGTTCCCAAAGACAGCGTGAAGAACGGCACGCAACGCTTGCAAGCAATTTCACCCCCCACTTCACGACCGTCGCAGCACCGAAAAAGAGCAGCACGCTTAACGCCACTGCCCCGCCACCGCTAACGTCACCACGTGCTCGCTCTGGGCACTGCCAGCGAATGAACCCTCCCGCACCGAGGAACACACACCGCCAGCAGCACGGACAGCGTCTGGGCTGCTGGTGGCCCTCCCGGTCCCAAGCATATTGAAATGCCCGCCCTCTTATGCGATACAGAACGCATGCGAGCCCTGCGCATACCTACTTTCCGTGAGATGGACGACTGGGTGCGGTCGTGCACGGCGCAGGCTCAGCTCTATCCACAGTGCAGCAGCTCTTACAAAAGGTACAAGCGCAGGGTTCGTGAAGGGGTTTCGTTTACCCTTTCGTACTTTCCACTATTCGGAAGTCGCGCAGCTAGTCCACGATAATGCGCGGACGGCGGCATTCCTGGCAATATGGAACGCGCTCCTTGTCGCCTTTCAGCCTACAATGCGTGTAATTCTGACACCTTTGGCAGTTCATCATATCCGCATTTTATGAACAGCAGAGTGAAGAACGTTATCCGTGTGGTGAAAAAATAATAGGATTCGCTTACGCGACGTAATCTCCTATTTTTCCGCGGGTGCGCCATACCGTAACCTTTATCGGCTCTCCTTCTGCTTTTTCAGGCGTCAAGGCCTTTACGAGACGCGTATGTCACACGCAAGATTGTTTTCCTTTATTGTAGTGGTGATTGTGGCGGTGCTGCTTATCGCCACGCTCTTCGCTGAACTAGCCACGGTTCCGGCGCCCTCTAACGTCGCAGTATCTAAAGTCTCTACCATCGAAACCGTCGCCGGCATGGTGGGCCTTTCGAGACTGCCCCATCAACACAAGAGCTTTTACGATGCGGGGTTGTGGTGGTTTTTTTATGCCGCGTATCCCGACGCCGCGCTCCCGGGGTCGCTCTGTTACATCACATCGTCGAACGGCGGCGCTACATGGTCAACGCCTACAACCCTTGGGTATTCGGTTGGGTATGATGCGGAGTGGACGCTCGCATATAACACCGTTAACGGGAAAGTATGGGTAGGGCTATCAAACTATGCCAACGCCACAAGTGGGGAAAATAACTGGGGGTTTATTGTGCGTCGTGGCTCTCCGCAGTCAAACGGAACGATAACGTGGGACGCGGCGTGGCAGACTGCCATTGCGGCAACGACCGCCGTAAGCGACCCGAATATGGTTATCGACACGAATCAGCACCTGTGGATAGGCTATAATGGCTCGATCACAAAAAACGCCAATACTGATGGGACGTGGGCTACAGCACCAGGATTTCCTGTCCGCCTACGTGGCAACCAGATTTTAGCGCCGCTTTCCAATGGCGGCGTATATGCGGTGAATTATGAATGGGGCTATAATATACGATCAATAGGGTACATAAGTACCACAGGCAGCTCCACGTTCACCGCTGAAGGAAATATCACCGCCTTGCCTGTGGAAGACACGGCAAGCAATGCAAACACATATGTCGGGCGCATTTTTGCTGACGGTCTCGGTGACGGCATCGCTCACGTTGTGTATCAGTCCACGACGGGACAAATCCGCTACGCACAACGGAACGCGAATGGGGTGTGGGCTCCCGAAGTCGTGCTCGCAACCGGCGCAGAGCCAGCGGTTTCTTCGCCGATGTTGACGTTTAACCAGAAGAATGGCGACATAATGGTTACGTGGACGGCATACGACACGCTTTACTGCGCGGTGAACCATAATAATTCGTGGTCTGCGGCATTCCCGATTTATAACGCATCATTTGAAGATTCGTATGAGCACGCAATCTCGGCGCAACTCACTGACACAAGCGGCACCTTCCTCGTAAACACCCTTGACAGTTCATATAATCTCTTAACGCTTATGGTGGCGACTGCAACGCAGAGGACGGCGACGAACCTCACCGCTACCGCGCCCCCGACCGCTTCTGCCAACCAGAACTTCACCATCAACGGCACGCTGAGTACCGACACTACCGGCATTGTGGACGCCAACATTACGCTGCAGCGTTCCGTTGTCACCATCAACGGCACGCCGAGTACCGACACTACCGGCATTGTGGACGCCAACATTACGCTGCAGCGTTCCGTTGACAACGCCACGTGGACCACCCTCACGACGAGTACGACGAACGGCACGGCGTGGTATGCCTTCAGCAGGAATGAGAGTGCCGCCGGGACATACTACTATCGCACCGGCTACGCCGGCAATAGCACCTACGCCAACGCCACGAGCAACGTGGTGAAGGTCACCGTGAAGATACTTGCGGCGTGATAGTGAGCAACTTGTTGACCCGCACCCCGGTGCGCCACAGCACCCGCAGCATGATGCAGTCGTGTGCTGCACTAGGAGCCGCTGCAAGCACCTGATCGACCTGTTCTTTCTCGAGGTAGTCGGCGATGTTCTTCATTCGCAGTGCCGGAAAGGAGTTTTGTCGGCAATAACGGTTGCCATTTTAGCTCGTGTTCTTGTTTCCTACCGTGTATCCAGAGACAATTTTCAGGTAATCGGAAGCGGACAACAGATCAGCGATAGCGTAGCAAAATCAATGTAGCTTACCTGCTGCAGAAAAGAAACTGAGGACGTGCCTGTGCTTTAGGAAGCCCCCGAAACGGCACGACGACATTTTCAGCCGGGGTGAGTTTTTAGATCACGTGCCATCAGCACGAAATGGTGATTCAGCAGCAGCTGCGCCCTCACCTCAAGCTCCACATCTGCTCGTTTATTTAATATTCTGCATTAATATGGCAAGACTCGCTTTGCCTGATCTTGCAGATCAAAATGAGTCGTATCGTTTGCAACGTGAACGAGAGGCTTCCGCACGTCTTGTACATCGGCTGCTTCCCCCAAAACGTACGCGGCTTTCTGTCGAGGGGTGATGTTGGTACTATCACGTTTGGCCCCCTCACGAAACCCTCTCTTGACGCATGAGGAGGAGTTCATGATTGCCAATAACTCCAATAGGCGGGCTTCTCTTGTCTAGATGGCAAGCGAGCAGCTGATTTCAAAGCCTGTGCAAGCGGTTAGCCCCCATTAGCGCGAATTTATAAATCTTCGAATAATACTTCGTATAGTTGTAGCGCTCGACAAGGTCTCCACCAAAACCTTTCTTAAAAGCACTGTATCCCACTTGTGTTGGGTCGCGATCTCCAACGGTATATCCTCCAAAATCAAATTCTCGCAGTCCTTTGCCCTTCGCGTATTTTATCGCCACCCATACTAGCAACCTGTTCGCATTGCCAATCAAAGCAGCCTTGTCAAGATCAACCAGTCGCTTGGATGCCCCTAATCTCCACCTTATAATATTACCATCGGCGAAAAAGGCGTCGCCGCACAATATCTCTCCATCGTACTCTGCAACGAAGAGAGGGCCGCTTCGTTTTAGAACGCTAGTGCTTTCCGAATCATGTGACAGCCCTTTTTTCTTTCGAAACGAGTCATTCAGGTCTTGGAATTCGTCATAATTGTCATTCAGTTTGATTCTGACACCATCCCGTTGAGCTTTCTTTATGCCTTTCCTAGCTCTCTTTCTGCTCATTTTTTTCCATATTGTGTCAAGTTCTTGCGTTAAATCTACTACTAAGGTGTGAGCAGGTCTCATCTGAAAACCCGCGAGATCCACCTTAGACTTAGTATCAAAAAACATGACGCAGTCGTAGCCCGTTACGTCAAAGGGGTGATGGCTAAACCAGATCTTTTTGGTCTTGAACCCATATCGGCGACTTTCTAACTCCAACATGGTGTTTTTTGAGAACGGTCAAAAGACCTTATAAGACGACAGGAATCCAACAACAGGTTAGTGCCACAGTCGCTCGACAGGTTTAGTATCGGAATCCAACGTCCTGGTGTAATTTGCTCTCGATATATTAATAAATGATCCTATTACAGGGTATCCCGATACTAACGAGCAGCTTTGTAGTTGTACGAGTTGCGCTTCGGATTATTCCCATGTCAAATCAAATCTGTAAGCGGCAAGGTTTTCGACGGGGAATGTGGAAAAAAAGAAGTTTACACCTCGGACCGAGTTACAAAAGAGCTATGAAAGCCGGTGCGGCATGTCAGCGATCATAGCTGCACGTTTTGCGGCTTAGAAGCAAAGACCTTCGCTTCACCAGCTAGCACCCTCACGCGACGGATCACCCTCCGCGATGTCCCTGCAAAGGCACCAGATCCTCTAAACGTCTCGGGATGAGGGGGCTTGGTGAGCGCTTGGTCGTAATATAGGGCAACATCTTCGCCGTTATAGCGCACAAAGCCCCGTCAGCGTCGGCGTAGACCACAATCATCTCATCTGTGCGCTCGCGCTCAGCGCTCTCCAGCTCGCTTACTCTTCTTTTCAGACCCCCGAAACGCACGACGACATTTTCAGCCGGGGTGAGTTTTTAGATCACGTGCCATCAGCACGAAATGGTGATTCAGCAGCAGCTGCGCCCTCACCTCAAGCTCCACATCTGCTCGTTTATTTAATATTCTGCATTAATATGGCAAGACTCGCTTTGCCTGATCTTGCAGATCAAAATGAGTCGTATCGTTTGCAACGTGAACGAGAGGCTTCCGCACGTCTTGTACATCGGCTGCTTCCCCCAAAACGTACGCGGCTTTCTGTCGAGGGGTGATGTTGGTACTATCACGTTTGGCCCCTTTACCAGTGAATATCCTCATAAGTAGTTCGACAATCTCACTGCGGCGGAGCTTAAGGCGCTGCACGACAAAACTACCTCTCGAGCAAGCAAGTCGATTTTTTGGGGGATATGCTCAGCTGGATACCTTGTCAACGGCATCAAGTAATTGTGACGGCCTGTCACCACCCTTGCCTTCCTCTCCATTCTTTAATCTGCCCGCCGTTGCCTCAAATATGACTTGACTACGTTGGAAGCGGTTGTGTAAGCTTCCAAATGGAACGAGCGCACGAAAACTAAGTAGACGGCGGCGCCGAAACTTACCTGGAGAGCCAGATGTGCGGCATACGACCAGCTGTTTGGCAGCACGAGGCCGAACGCCCAGACCGCTAACGCCATCGTTGCCGCGCCGTAAAACTGAGGTGCCAGGCTTCTCAGCATGGTGGCGAAGCTCAGATCGATAATATGAGCGGGAATTGACCAGTTAGGGTACCACAGCACGAAATTGGCCACAGTGTAAGCGACGGCGACGCCCAATGCCCCCCAGCGTAGTCCCACGATGAACGAAACAACGTAAATGGATCCGGTCACGAGCCCCCACCTGAACATGATGCCGGTTCGGCCCTGCGACTGGTAGAGCCAACTACCGGTGGCGCCGATAGACTGAATAGCACCAAGAATGCTAAAAACTTGAACTAGGGGAATCATCCCGGCCCATTCGTCACCAAATAACGTGAGCACAAAGGGACGTGAGACAACCAGTAGGCCCAACGTGCAAGGAAACGCCGCGAGCGAGATCACGCTGATTGATTGCAAATAGAGAGCCCTCACCCGTTCTACGTCGTTTTGGATCGCTGAGAGAGCGGGAAACATCACGTTCGAAATGACGCCCGCTATCTGGGTCACCGGCATCAATAAAATGGCGTACGAACGCGAGTAGATCCCCAGGGGCGCTGATCCTAAGTAGCGGCCGATCAGCAAGTTGTCGCCATTTCTCGTCCAGTAGTAGAAAATGGTAGCACCGAGCCAGTCAGTGCCGAATTTTGAAAGATCTCTAACTGCGCTCAGTTGCAGCGAGAACTCGGGTCGCCACGGCGCCAAGATCCACACCACGACGACGTAGACAATGGCATTCACAACGTACATGGCGACGAGACTCCACACGCCGAAGCCGCTCAAAGCTAAGTATATCGCAACGAGACCGCAAAGCACGGTGGACGTCAGCTGAGCGATTGCGAGCGTGCGAAAGTCCATCGCTTTTTCGACGAGAGACTCCGTTATCGTACCTAATGAGTTGATGAAGAAGATCAGCGAAATTACGACGACAATGGGCTGGAGCTCGGGGACACCATAAAAGGATGCAATGTATGGAGCCACAGCAGCAAAAATCAGTGTTAATAATGCGCCTACGGCGACACTGATCCAAAATACCGCATTTTTGTGGCGCTGTTCCACGTCCATTTTTTGAACCAAGGCTGCGCCAAACCCCATATCGGTGAAGAACATAGCAAACCCCGTAAACACGAGGACCATCGCAATTAGTCCGAAATCTTGCGGGGACAAAAGACGCATCAGGATAATGGTTACCACTAGGGTAGCTACCTGCCCGCCCACTTGTGTGAAACCGCTCCACGCCAGACCGACGCGGATTTTATTCTCTAAGTCTTGCATTTTTTACCGGAGTTGCATTACCTCATCTCGTTTGGTCTGCCGTAGCTCCTCTAGCCGATTCGGTGACCACAAGCTGAAGAATCTGACTCTCGAACAGCTCAGGCACGTCTTAATATATGACGTTTTACGTTTTCGTCCCGCAGGCGACTCAGAGCCGCGCAGATAGGCGGCAGGATTTTGATCGCAGCAATGTTTTGTATGGGTTGGCGCCGCATGTGGCAAGTTTGGGCGTAAACCACCCCTCAGCCGGACTTGAGATGAAAGGATGGCAAAAGCGCCAATGAAAACCGAGTAGCCACCTAGCGCGTGCATCGCTGCTTCAAATGGGGGGCACATTTCGAGCTTGCATTGCGACTCGAGAGCCAGAAACATGCATATTTACGAAGCATGCTGAAGAAATATTGCCCTTGCATTAATGCTGCCATTTTACACTCGCGGCGATCAATAAAACGTTTGTTCGCCAGGTTCAATCCCACGCAGATTTTCACGATATGAGGGGGCTGAGGCTCTTGCCAAGGTAATTAAGGCTAGGACATCGGCCGGCACATTCGATCTCCCCAAAGGGTATCCTTTCCGAGCGCTAATTACGTTTATGACTGAGCTGCGACTGCGGCCACTCGATAGCGACCCCCGCGGCTCCAACAGCTCGTGTCCCACCCAGGCTAATGCCACAAAGGTTTCTAAGTTCGTGTCTGTGAATGCAACGCCAGCGAATCTTCAGCGGCCTTCGCCCATCAATCGTGCCAGAAAAGAGAAACTCACGACCATTTGCTGTCGGCTTATGGTCAAAGCCTGTCACAGCGACTAACGAGAGATCATTCCGGTTAATTGCCGCATACACGAATATCACGACCAATAATGAAAAAAACACGAAACATAGCTGCAAAACTGCAAGTGTTCCACAATGTAACGTTTTTTGCTAGGGTAGCGAATAGGGGGGCGCGCACACTACGACTGTTCTTGCTTCAGGATACTGGCCGAGAATCGCGTCGCGGCACAGAATTAGCAGCGAGGCTATAAGAACGTATGCGTTTGCAGTTTGCGCAAACGTGTGGGGTAGCCACGCGCAACCCACGTGTTCTGCCATCAGACACGACCGCTTCAAGGACTGCTTGTCACGTTCACAAGCAAATAATCCTGCCTATATGGCGATGCGGTGAGGTCGTCGAGGTACAGCAGAAAGTCGATGCGTAGGTTGTTGCCAGCACGATCAGGCGCCAGTGAGACATTTTTTTCAGCCGTCTGACCGTTTGCAACGGTCTGATGCCCTGAGTACAAGGTGGTGGACGTGTTGCCATCGGTGAAATTGACCACAAGCGTATAGTTCGCGTCGTGATTTTCGTGATTTGCGATGGCGACAGTCACTGGCTTCTGCTGACCGACTGAGAATTCTGTCGGGTACCCCTGCATTGTGCCTCCGGGACCAAGGAGGTAAAACTCAGTATAGTTTTCTCGTGGTCCGGGAGTCGCCAGCGAGTACACCAGCACCGAGACCGAAAAAAGAACAGACAACGCAACAAATATGCTTAAGGCCCGCGGTACTCGGCCCTCTCTTCGTGCACGAAACGCTCGTACGCGATTCGCCACGGTCTTACTGCTCACGTCCATACGTTCAGCGGGCGAGAGCGCGTGCCGCCGCACGTACGCAGACACGGTCGCCACCAAGATGAAGAGGGTCGCGCTTGTCGCGACCGATTGGACGCTCAGCCGCCATTGAGTGTAGTTGAGGCCGAGCGCTAAGAGTGGCAAGATCACGGTGCTGAGGCCAAACGATAACGCCACGCGTTCAACGCTGGTAATGTCATCTTTGCGCGGAAAAAACGCAGCGATGAGGGAGTACCCGGGCACAAACAGGACGATCGGAATAACGACGACTGACCGGAGGATACTATCGCTCAGCAAGGACGCTGTGGTGAATACAGAGGCAACAATGCCGACTGCTAACGCGAGCAGCAAATCAACGTCCGAAATGCAGGCCCCCGATCGGGCGCTGGAGTGAGTGGTGACCATATATACTCTTGGCGGTGTTCAGGACAAGCCGCGAAACGCGGTGCGTATGGATCTTAGGGTTCCGCTTTGCGTTAGTTTGATCAACGTTTGCTGTAATGCCTTTGTCAAAGGCGGTGCGTGTGCCCCACGTGCTTGGGTCCTCGCCTAGCTTGCACTTACTTCGAAACGACTTTGAAGTTTAAATATCTTCGACTTACCGTTATCTCCTCGAACGTAACCACGCATAAAAAGTGATGGTCACGCCAGCGTACTTTTATCAGCTTCGCGTGGTCAAAATGCCGTTGGAAAGCAATGACGTCCGTGCGTGAGAACAAATCTGCAGGATGCGCTCGAATCCGCCGATGCGCAAAGCCTGCCCAGACAACAACCTACGTGCCGCGTTTCGTGCGGCCTGACGAACTGACGCGCTCGTGCAGATAGACCGACGCCGATCGAGAGCTCCGTCAACGGGATAGATCGGTAGACTTAGAGAAGCGCCTCAACCACAAACATATGATCATCGACAAAAAAAGCACGTTGAAGCGCAAAGGAGAGCAAATACCAGACCATAACGATACCCATCGTACTGGATCAATTTCTTACCTACGTCGGTGGGGGACCGAGCAGGGCTGTAGTTAGATGAGTGCATTGAGGTAGCTTGAACTGACGTTGTAATATGCGTTTACTGAGCCTGAACTGTAGATCAAGGATCCTGATGGATTGACGAGTACGATAGGTCCGACAGGTACGGTCTCACCGATAACTCCTTCTACGATGGGCTGTCCCACCACTTCTGTCCGAACGAGGAGCAGGTCATTAGGAGTCGCATTCAGATACGAGAACGAGACGAGGGGCTCGGTTGTTTTGTTGAAATAGAACGTTGAGGCCGTTGTGTAAAAGTCGTCACTCACCAACTGCCCCGTGCTTTTTTGCAGCAGCGTACTCATGCCTTGTAGCTCTGAAGCGGTGAGCGAGGCTCGCTGCGTGTTCGGAGTCAAGAGGCGGTTATCGATGTTTGCCGCAGGACTGAGGGTAAGCAGCAGCGACAGACAAAAAACGGTAACTCCAAGAAACACTGGTCTCGTCCAGCTACCGCGCACGAGCTGAGCGAAAAGCAACAGCGTTAACGCTAAAGGCACGGCAAGGAGTACCTGTGCAAGAGCAATCCACCTTTCGGACAACAAATAAAGGCCAGTAAAGTTCGAAAATGCCAAAAAAGTTGCCGGAAGTGCCATAAAAACGAAAACAAAAGTACGTGCATTTCCAAACTTTTTCGATACCATGTAAAAACATCCGACCAGCGATAACGTAACAAACGAAAAAGTAGCGACGAAATTGAATATCCGTTCGAACAAGGACGGGTTCACCGCCGTCGCACTAGCCGCTGCTTGCATGGAGGTTAGATCAAGGTTCTGTACAAGTGCCAAGATCGCCGCTAAGCCCCCAGATCCGTACGTCCACCAAAGCAGCATGGCCACGGCAAAAGCCGCACCAATAGAAAAGGAGAGATAAGTTGGCTCTTCGCGACCGTAAAACCTACGATAGAGCAGCGTTGCCAATAAACCTGAGAAAAGCGCGAACGCCATGGCGAGGGCAGCAAGCGTGTGCGCAAGGATCAATGACCCCATTATAATAAGCAACAGGGTTAAGCTGCGAGCCGCATGCCGACCCTTCAATTGCACTACGAGATAAATCCCGATAATGAGATAAATAACTCCGAGTGTGTTTGGGATGGTCCAATATCCTATCCAAATTATGTAGTTCGCAATAACGAATACCAATGCCCCGAGCAACCCCACTTTCTCACTGATCAGAGACTTGCCGATTAGAAAAACAAATAGCACCCCAACAACAACGAGCGAGAGTCCAACTGACAGCATCACTGACAGTTTGTAGTCGAGTGACGACAGCAAGGACGTTGCCGCGACGTACAGAGGGAACATGGGAAGGGTTGTATACTGAGAACCTGCAGCGATGTGACCCAGCTGAAGCGTCTGGGAGACGAACCATTGGTGTTCCCACGGGTCGATTCCGACGACGTTCGGAAAAATGAGGAGCTCCGACGCCTGTAGACTAAATCCAATAATCACACTTTGAACCAAAATCATCGATCTGCACGTCCAGTTGGAGATCGATGTCACGACCTCTACCGCAACAGCACTCACCATTAACGCCGTGAAAATGAAGTATGCGATTGGGCGGACGTAGACCTCCGGCCTGAAGTGCAACGAGAGGATTGAGCAGGCAAAGAAGAGGAAGAAAATCCCGCTGATGGACCAAAAAAGCTTTTCGTTGCTCGGCAGTTCCACGTGTCGTAGAGAGTCCACATTGCGCATCCGCAACCAAATCGTGCATACGGCTGCGACGAGCACAGCTACCAAAATCACGTTCGGATTAAAAATGCGTGAGACGAGCTCGTATATGAGCAGCAAAGCAGAGAGAGCAATTCCTGCGAGAGCGACAACCTTGTCCACGTCGTCACTTAAGCGATTTCGTTTCATAGCCGGTGCATTTCATTTCCAGCTTCGCGCGGTGCTTCGGCACATCGACAGCTGGCAAAAAAAATCAGTAAAGCACCAGCGTTCGTTCTTCGTTCCCCATCCATTGTCGAGAGCCCCTCTTCCTGCCATTCAACAGTCTGTTGCGTAAAAACGAGACAGTGCCCCTTGGATGCTCTCCTTATATCAGGCTTCGTATTAAACCATTGGGCGCGTCCTTCTCCTCTTTCTGCCCCTTAGGTCATCCTGAGTATGCGCGTAACGCCTCGAATCCGCTTAGCTATAAATATGGGGGCGAGGTACAATAGAATCACCGCATGTACGCCGTGTTACAAAGAGATGATGGGGCGCTCATCGACGTTCGCGACTTCGAGCACAAGGCAAGCAGCGACCGGCGGACGTTCTACTTTGATGGGGCTATCGATGGACTGATCCGAAGCGACTATACGGTTGAGCCCAGCGTTGACGCACACGCCGTGATTAGCGAGCTCCCTAATTGCTTGCCGAGAATTAGCGGGCAGTACGCCGGCGTGTCGATCAAAGACGGGGCGCTCGAATTCGCTTCCACCGATATCGGGGCGGTGCGAGAGCTGTACTATGCGACAACTGATGCTGAGCTCATCATCTCAACAGATTTCTTCGACCTCGCAAAAGCGGTCGGACAGCTGGAATATGATCCCGTGCAGCTGTCCTATTTTGTCGATAGTGGCTTTTGCCGTCCCGGGAGGACAACTTTCAAGACGATATACAAGGTACCGCCCGGCGAAGCGCTGCGTCACAGTCCAAGGGGCTCGTTCGTTACGGAGAGTTACTTAGATGATTTCCGCGGGATCGAAGTGACGTTTGGCGTTTTCAAAAGGGCTATACTGAACGCGATACGTGCCGCTGTCCAACAGAGTCCTGCCTTCGAGGAGGTTGTCATGTTGTCAGGCGGCGTCGATTCTTCAGTCTTATGCGCCTTACTCAAACAAGTCACAGACGTGTCCGCCGTAACCTATCGCTTTGTCCCAGCTATTTCTTGGAATCGATCAGACGAAATCAAGTCCGAAAAAATGGCTAAAAAAATACAGGTACGGCACGAGATAGTAGACGTCGACTTAGACGAAATCACCCTCGATTACCTAGATGATATAATACTTGCAATGCCCTTCGCTGCGCATCTGAGCGTCAACTTTAAGAAGATCTTTAGTTTCGAATCTTCGGTAAATCGGAGGAGGCGGCTGTGGTGCGGAAATGATGCGGATAGCTTGTACAATTATGCTGAGACGGCACCTCTCGCAATTCTGTCTCGTTTCATGTTTTCCGAGACTTACGCGAAAATGCTGAGAGGCGTCAATGGCTATGAAAAGTACAGACCTGCGAAGCAAGCGCTTGACCTATTCCTCAAATGTGTGTTTCGCGTAAGGTACAAACAGCGTTTTGAAACGTCCAAGTCGTTTGATGAGCTTCTGTTGGGCATTGGGCGACCGAGGGACTATTTGGGTAACCCTCCCGCTCCTGCGTTGCGGCTCGTCGGCGAGCAGACTGAAGCTCAAAATAGTAGCGTCGAAGCACGCGAGCCCGTTACTGTCGCCGCAATACGAAAACAATTGGTTGATGAAATGCTCAAGGCCAGCCTCCCTGACGGTACGCATTACGTCCACCTCCAAGCGCGGAAGCTCTTCCACTTGGACAGCATCCTGCTCTATTCAACCCCAAGCATCGTTCATTTGTTTCGTGAGCTGCGATTGTCCTTGCTCGATGTGGCTTTTCACAAGCGCCTTTTGTATCGATATGCGCGAGAGCTTGGCTTGTCAAAAAACGATTTTCGGTCAGTCGAATACTCTGCAAAAAGAGAGCAGAGGCCGCAAGACTGGTTGGAGGTGTTTGGATCCACCACTTTCGGGAGAGAACTGAGGGAGGACGCATCGAAGTTGGCACATCAGATGGGCCTCAAATGGACCCCTTCTCCAGCGAGCACCTGGAATGAGGCAGTGCGGATCGTGTGGGTAAACAACGTCTGGATGACGTTAACAGAAAGCGGCGTAGAGCTGAAGTGGCCCACCTTCGAGAGGCGGTAACCTTGAGCCAACGACGTCAGACGCGTAGGGTAGGGCGCAATGGCACCTCATGTCGAAGATGTGCGTACTCATCGGGCGTTACGAGAGCTCTTAGAATTCTACAACTTTTCCATCGTGCAAGACACCAATTACGCCTATCCTTTCGTAAAAAAGCGCTTTTCGCTGTTCAATCGAATCGCCACGATCGTGGCTCACTTCGGAGCAAGTTCTGGAATCATCATCAGCTCTTCTTAAGCGTAAATTTGAGTTTAAAAGACTATGCGATCGGCACGAACCGAGCAAGTTCACAGCCTTCAGACCGCAATAATCTTCAGCCTTCAACAAGCGGCAATTCGGCGACGAGGCTCAGTCCAACGTGCCGTTCCTGACGGACAGCGCACGCGCCCACGCTTCAACGGCGCGTTCATAACGAAATTCCCTCTCAACCGCTGTCCGCGCGTTTCTCACGGTTTCTCTCAGACGCGGATAGGACAAGCTCTCGTTGATAGCCTCTGCAATGCCTTCCGGTGAGTTGTCGCGAATCAAAAAACCGGTCTCTTTATCCTTTATTACGTGTGGCACTGCGCCGACAGGCGTGGCAAGAACTGGCGTTCCGCACGCCATAGCTTCCAGCACGACGTTCGGGAGCCCTTCGGTGAACGAGGGGAGCACGAGCAGTTTCAGTTTCGCAAGATACGAGGGGATTTCCGCGTGAGGGGCCCACGCCTTGAAGGTAACCTTGCTGCGCAGCGGCCCACCGTCCACCAACGTTCGGATTTCGTCCTCGAGGTTGCCCTCGCCGATGATCAGAGCCCTTAGGTCAGGCCGCTTCTCGAGTGCTTTTGGCAACGCTTCGACAAAGTTGAGAACGCCCTTTTCTGCGTCTAACCGGCCGACATACCCCACGACCGGAGCTCGTTCTTGGAGATCGTTTTTGAAACTAAATTCGTCAAAGTTGAGAAAATGCCGATCGGCTATCACGACTTTCTTGCTGTAGGGTTCCAAGTTCCATTCTTCGACCAAGTCAGAATAGAGGATGATCCGATCCGAAAAACGGAAGTTAGCTTTTTGTAGGATTGCAATGACGCCTGGGAAGCTAGACGTCGCGGCAGAAACATCGCACGCTGATCCAGAAAGCGCAATGAGCAGTGTGCTGCCTAATGCTTTCGCCGCAAGCCCTGCAAGAGGCAAGCAATCTGCTCCTATAAAGAAAACCCATACGTCGACCCGCCTTCCCACCTTGGCCAGCAGACGGGCGGCTTGTATCTGCATCTTGCCGTATCTGAAGATCCGTTGCGCCAAATGACCGCGAGGCTCGGTCAAAAGATACTCGCGAAATTCGCATATTCGCACCCGTTTGTCGTTCTTGAAGCGATCATATCCCTTTTTTCCGGTGATGAGATAGATATTGCCGGCATTTGGGCATATAACGTCTATGAGGCTAGACAAGGGGGTAATTCCTGCTGCAGCTAGAGGTGCGGTAAGGATCCCGACGTCGAGTTTTTCTCTGTTTGCTTCCATGGTTTTGTGGATTTCGACTAGATGATTCCGCGCGCATGTAAGCCCATGGCTTTGCGGCGGACGGTTAGACCACTATAGATTACTGCTTGGGCCTCTTTGCGTTCTTCTTGTGCTATTCAAACACTTTCCACGATCGATTGGCAATCCGAGCACACCCCGTTTGTTACGCACGTTTCAAAAACTGCCCGCAAAACGCGCGCCAGCGAAATGCGCTCCTTACGCTTATTGCCACAAGTATTGCTGAGCTATTTATCATTTCCTACCTGCTCACCCTGTACGAAAAAGCTCGGCAAAAAGGCGCCAAGCAATGTATGGCAGGATTGCATTATTGCATTCGCATAAGCCATCTCACATCCCTCAGAAACAATGGCTCAGCACCTCCCCCTTGGGCTGGCTCTGTCACTGCGAGGGTTCACTCGGGTGAAAAATGCGGGATAGCAACACAAGCGTCAAGAAGCACGACAAAAAACGCGATCAAAAAAGCTATTTGATGTGTCGGGCATACGATGACGCGAGTGTGACTAATGGTTGCGTCGCCGAAGGTTTCTATTGTTGTTCCTACCCATAATTCAGAAAGGACCTTAGCTCGATGCCTCGAATCAATACGGAATCAGACATACACGAACATCGAGCTGGTTGTGACTGACGAGGTATCGAAGGATCAGACTGTCGAAATTGCGCGCCGTTTCGCGGACCGCGTGTGCGTTACGGAGGCAAAAGAGCGTAGCGCGCAAAAGAACCTCGGGATTACGGTATCGACAGGAGAATTCATCTGTTTCATCGATTCTGACATGGAACTGACCCCGGCAGTCATCGAAGAATGCGTGGAGCGCGTTGCACTCGAAGAGCGCGTGGGCGGAGTGATCATACCTGAGCGATCGGTTGGCGGCTCTTTTTGGGTTACCGTCAGGGATTTTGAAAGGAGCTTCTATGCCGGAAGCCCGGTCGAGTCTGCACGATTCTTCCGGAGGGATTTGGTTGAGCGGGTCGGCGGATTTGACGAAGGCCTCATCTTCTTTGAAGAATCAGTCCTCCCACAAAAGATCGAAAGCCAGGGGTACATCGTGACAGCCCGTATTACGTCAGATATATTGCATCACGAAGAGGGCTTTTCGCTGTGGCGGCATTTACGGAAGCGGTATTATTACGGAAAAACAACGCGCGAGTATCGCGAAAAGAGTCCACAATATTATAGGAAGCAGTACGGTCTTCGCTACCGAGTCCAGCTCTTTGTAAACAATGATCGGTTCTGGCGCAGGCCATTGCTCGGCCTGTCCGTGCTCGTAATGAAAGCGCTGGAGCTGAGCTTCAACGAGCTGGGAGCACTTTCGGTGCAGCTCTCGAGAAACAAGCGCTCTCGCTAGCGGCTCAAGTAGCTCGAGTTACTCGTTTTCGAGCGGCTCTGTCGTGCGGCAAGCGAGAATGGGCATACCGTTGCGTCTGTCGGTTATTCCTCCCAACCAGTTCTTCCCCTCACCACCTCCAACATGAACCCCGCCGTAAGAGCAAAGCACTACCGTGCTTCGGGTCTAGCACAGAGGCAATCGCGAAGCAACCCCCGTCTGGGCAACCACGACAACACATGGCTTGAAACTGCTCGCTCAGAGCGGTCGCACGAGCCTTTGGACTAAACAGAGAGCAGATGTGTAAGTGAGATGATGCCCCCCAAACAAAGCGGGGCACGACTCGAACAGGAGGCCAGCATCGTGCCAGAAAGCACAAATCGGTCTTACAGACAGAGTTAATACGAATACTGATGATTAAACCGTAAAAGCATTGAGGAGTGCGTGCAGTTGAAACGAATGCTTATCATCATCAACGGCTGGACCACAAGAATTGCCGGCGGCGACTATCACACGTTACGGGTTGCGCAGAATTGGAGCGAGAACAATGAGATCAGCTATCTGATCTCTCGCTTGGGATACAATTATTCGAAAGATATGCTGAAAGGAAAGGCGTTGATTCTGGATTCTGGCTTTGACAGCGAAGCGTCGAATCCGTTCAGGGTCATCGTGATGTACGGTGCCCGCATAGTCCGGCTCTTCGTGTCACCACCACCCTTGGAAACGTACGACGTTGTCGTCGCCTCATCACATTTCTTGGCTGATGTGCTCCCTGCGCTGTACGTACGTTCAAAGAATTCTTCATGCACGCTTGTCGGATACTGGCACGGGTTACCAATAAAGCAATCGAGCCCGTGGCGATACGTCTTGCGCCAACTAAACGATGCGATATCAGCGGCACTGCTCCGAAGAAATTTCAACTTGATTTTCGCGATAAATCAATCAGTGAAAAACCTTCTTGTTTCGCACGGCGTCGATGCACAAAAAATCCGAATCACAAACAACGGAACTGATCCCGTTTCGTTACCTTCTCACCCAAAGCCGGCCATTTTTGACGCGTGCTATGTCGGTCGGTTGGAGAGGATTAAGGGCATTTTTGATCTGGTAGCCATATGGAGAGACGTTTGCTCGCGAATGCCGGACGCAAAGCTGGCAATTGTCGGAGACGGATCTGAAAAAGATCGGCTCACCAATTTGATCGAAGCTGAGCACTTGACACACAACATCACACTATGTGGATTCGTTGAGGAACAAAGGAAATTTGCGATAATGCTTAGTTCCAAGCTTTTTTTGCTGCCGAGCTACGCAGACGATTGGGGCATCGCAATCCTCGACGCCATGAGCTGCGGTATACCTGCGATCGTATATGGGACCCCCGCGCTGCGGACGGTTTGGGGCAACGATGTCACCTTCGTTCCGGCAGGGGATACTGCGTGGTTCGGACGGACGATACTACGCTTGTTGGGAGATCCGCAGCTCCGCGGCGAACTGTCGAGGACGGGGTTACGACGAAGCGCCGAGTATTCGTGGACGAATATCGCGAGAGAGGAAGCTGAGGCGATTGAAAGCGTGTAATATGTCAAACGGCACAAATGGGCGGCCTAGGAAACCGAACGTGGGGATTTTCACGCACCATTTTTTCGCGCGAGCGGGCTACCCGGCCCTCGACAACATAGTTGCGCTGCTTAGTCCGCTGACGAACAAGCTTTTCATCATTACTGGGGGGGACTATGACAACGCTACCAGCGGCACTGAGATCTTTCGGATCCGGGCTACAGAACGGAAAGGCCTCCCATTAACAATGCTTGAACACGTATTAGTCGACCTACGGGTAATCCATCTTCTGTCGAAACTGCGGAGAGAGATGGATACCCTCATTTTTTTTCACGGTTCTAACTACCCAACGCCCCTTCTCTTTGCCCGGTCTCAAAAAATAAGGTGTGTCCTTGTGATCTCAACCCTGGGGTCCGCGAGGCAAATAGGAGCGGTCAAGCAACGCGGAGCCCCGGGGCAATGGGGGGAACGCGGTAGACTCCGCCTTTCTGAAGGGCTCGAGCGGATCAGCTACTTTTTCGCTGACAAGCTGATTGTTTATAGTCCATCCATCGTAGACGAGATCAAGCTGCAAAGATACCGCAAGAAGGTCGTGATAGCCCGCCATTCTCCGGTTGTCGACGGCTATGAGCTGAAGAATGACATCGCACAGAGAGAGGACGTTGTCGGCTACATTGGCCGTTTAAGTGAAGAAAAAGGGATACTCAATCTTGTGCACGCAATTCCGAAGGTGCTCAACAAGCGAAACGACGTGAGGTTTCTCATCGCGGGCGAGGGCAGGTTGGGGGACACCGTAGGTACCTATGTGGATGCACACGCCCTCGGCGGCAAGGTGAGCCTCACCGGGTGGGTCCCCCACGACGAATTGTCCGATTATTTTGCGCGCCTAAAACTGCTCGTGGTCCCGTCGTACACGGAAGGGCTTCCCGCTATTATCATTGAAGCAATGGCGTGCGGAACGCCAGTTCTTGCGACGCCTGTCGGTGCCGTGCCGGACGTGCTTAAGGACAAAGAAACTGGTTTTATTCTCAACGACAACTCTCCAGCCTGCCTCACAGAGGGTATCACAACGGCGCTGGCGTACCCGGAGCTGAGACGAATCGTCACTAATGCGCGGGCCCTCGTTGAAAGCGAGTTTCGGTATGAAACGCTCGCGGAAGCGTGGCGCGATATACTTTGTCGCCAATGACTCATGAAAAGAGGTGCACATGTGAGGAAGAACGGTACGAGGTCGTGGGAAGACGTACCGGAACCCTAACGCTAATTCGCCCGTTTTTTGGCTATGATGAGTGCGCCTTCCCTCGCGGACCGCGGCAAGATGGCGTTTAGTGCTCGCAACAACGTATTGGTCCTCACCTCTCGTTCGTGGGTGGGGTCAAGCTCAACGTAAAACGAGTCACTGTACGAGAATCCAGCCGAATATACCGTGTTAAATCCGTGGATGTTCAGGAGGGGCTTGAGAGCGTTATGCGTGAACACGCTTATGTGTCCCATGTTGAGCTGACTACGTTCGCCTCCATCGATACAACCTCGACGAATCCTTCCAACTGCGTACTGCTCGGGTCGTAGTGGTACCGCATAAATCCCAACGGGACGACGATTCGGGTATAAAGCGTCGCTAGATTGGGGCTCGACATAATGAAAAACCCATCTCGCTTCAGCACTCTATTACATTCAGACAGAAACACATCGGGGAGTGTTATGTGTTCAACGATGTCAAACGCGGTGACTACATCCCGCGCCTCGTCTATAAAGGGGAGCTCTAGCGCCTTGCCAGGACGGAAGGCGTGCTTTTAACGTTGTCGTCAGCATTTAATATGTACACAGTGGCTGATTGAAAAATCCGCTCCAATAAATGACGATAGCCCAAAATCCCACCGATATCCAGCACCTTGCAGGATGTAAATGTGTAATCACGAAAGTACTTGGATACGAGACGCAGCTTCTGCACCGGTACGTCTGTTTCGCCGCTTATAGTGCGTGATGCTCGAGTAATACCACCGCTCCATACACGGATCAAGAACGTTCCAGTTCGACCTTCTTAACGGCGTGTACACCATGTTTCTCAACGGAGGCTCAAATATCTGCGCAGAATCATGTTTCTCCAGTTTCGGATAGTATAATCACGGTTCGCTAATCCCGTTCAATATACCATACAGCTCCTTTTTTCCTCCTATAGTTTGCGCTACGCAGCTTTCCAGTTCGTGGAGTCAAAATGTGCACTTCGTGTCCTGCTGCGCAGTGTTTTGCTATCTCAATTCAGCGCACGTCCCCGCCGCTCACCTCTGCGCCCTCTGTTGTCACCGAGTGTCCCGTTATTAACGTGCTTCTCTCGAATGCTGTTAAAATCGCGATGCTGAGTCAAGATAAGCTAAACGTGGCGCCTTGACGACACGACGCCAAGCGGAGAACTATGCAAGCAACAACATAGACTATGCGGCCCCGACGACGACGGAACAACCCGCGTATGAGGTAGCGTAGAGGGTGTCAGATTGTGAGTTGACCTGATAGCGGTAGGTGCCCTGCAAGGCTTCACTGATGGTGAAGCGGTACGAACCGTCGGTAGCGGTCGTGGCGGTGCCGAGGTTGGTCCACACGCCCCCCGCATTTCTGAGGAGGAAGATCTGCTTTCCAGAGAGGGGGGCGCCCGTCGCGTTGTCTTTCAAATAGCCCGAGAGGGTGAAGCTCTGGTTGACCGTTGGGTTGACGTTGGAGGTGGTGACGGAGAGGACAGTCGGTCTGAGAGTACCGA
>Ga0224517_1000051_pt1 | contig 25416 bp, 21 predicted proteins | sample IRFST100metaG_FD_179886 | JGI IMG/M metagenome (GOLD analysis project Ga0224517, IMG submission 179886)
GGCTTTGAGGGTGCCGGAGAGGGTGAATGATTGGTTGGCGGCGGGATTGGTGGTGTTGGTGGTGAGGGTGATGGTGGTGAGGGTGAGGGGGTTGCTGACGGTGCTGGATTGTTTGACGGCGGCGCTGGAGTTGGAAGTGGTGGCAGTGAGGGTGGTTGAGGCGGGTTTAACTGTAGGCGTGGCGTTACGATTGGCGGCGAGGGTGGAGTTGGAAGTGGTGGGGGTAAGGGTGGTTGAGGCGGGTTTAACTGTAGGCGTGGCGTTACGATTGGCGGCGAGGGTGGAGTTGGAAGTGGTGGGGGTGAGGGTAGTGGCGTGGAAGGTGCCGACTGTCTCTCTAACGGAGGCATAGGCGGGAGAATAGGCGCTGTCGCCGTAGAAGGTCGCCTGGAGAGTGTAGGTATCCTGGGTGGGGATGTTGACGGTGAGGGAGTAGGAACCGTTGACGGTGGTGGTGGCGGTGCCGAGGGGGGCCCACTGATTGGCGGAGCTCTGGCGGCTGAGGAGGGTGATCTGTTCATTGGGAACGGCGGTGCCGTTGGCGGTGAGGGCGCCAGAGATGGTGAAGGATTGGTGGACGGCGGGGGTGGAGTTTGAAGTGGTGGCAGTGAGGGTGGTTGAGGCGGGTTTAACTGTAGGCGTGGCGTTACGATTGGCGGCGAGGGTGGAGTTGGAAGTGGTGGGGGTAAGGGTGGTTGAGGCGGGTTGTGCCTCAACTGCAGGTGTGGCGTTACAGAACAACAATGCACAAACCACAAACACTACTGCTGCAACAATCACAACCCGCTCTTTTGCGTACATTCCTCCCAACCTTGAGCCTTAAGCCCACACTCGTACGACAAGTCTGATCCGAGCATAGATAGGTTGTAACTGTGTTTTAGACGGACTTAAAACTTCCTTTGCACCTTTGTGTGTAAATTGTCTAAAACTATCAAAATTGCTTTATTTGGACAATTTAGGATCTGCTAGTAGTCCGTCCCTGTTCGCATGCATCGACGCGAATGGAGAGACGATCGAAAAACTCTCGTGAAAAATGGCTTTAGAACGCACTTCCTGACATCTCAGCCATATTCAGCTCGTGTTGAAGTCGCCATCATTTCAACGGCAACCACCGCAAAAAAACGTGAGCGCTCGATCCTCGTCCCAGCGACGATTAGACGCCACTTCACTCTCGGTTCGTTTAAGCTCAAAGGGGGTGCAGGGCACCTGCACGATCCTCTCGAGCGCGGTAGGTGATCAGGATTTCCGCGATGCGCAAGCCGTTCCTCGCGCACTCAGCGAACATATCAACTTCAATTTCAAAGCCGCGCGCTCCAAGCGCCGAATCGCGTCGCCTCTGTCCCCCTATAACCAGGCGCAAGGTCGCTGACCCGTCAATCAAAAAAAGCAGCCGAGCAGCCGCGTCAGAAGAGCAGTCCCGACTACGATCTACTTAGCCAGCGCTTCGGGTTCAATGATGTTTTTGAGCCATGATCCGACGAGGGCGTCGTGCGTTTGTCAGGGGCGCAGCACTCATCGGCTCTTTCAATCGGGCGTGTATTGTCCGCGTCAGAGTAAGTCACTTAATCTGCTTTGACGAACTTAAATGCTGTTTGAAGATCCTTATCCCCCCATGGGCTTTTCGAGGATCTGGTTCTGGTGTCGGCATTTTTACGAGGGCAATATCCCCCACATCTCGGCTAATAGTCCATTGATGATACGTATGGACACTGAAAAAAGGTTGGATGGCCTATTTTAAAAAGAAAGCGGCTGATGCACAGAAACGGTGCGGAAGCGAGCAGTGCAGTGACGGAGCACAATTGCATTACGTCGTATTCATTCATCGTTATCGCCGGCAGACGTGCGGCCGACATCTACGTGCGTCCGACACCAACAGCGAGAAACGTGAGGCGACTCCCAAACTCGTGTGGATCAAAGATACGCCGGGCGTCGATCACCACTGGTGTCGCCATGGATTGAATGAAATCGTCCGGCGTCAGCCGCTTAAACTGCTCCCACTCAGTCACAACGATACAGCAGTGCGCTCCTGCGAGACATTCTGAAATTGAGGGCGGGTAGTCCAGCCCTTCAAAGCCGGGCTGACTCACCCGCTTGACCACGGGATCAAACGCGCTGACGTGCGCGCCCGCCTTCAAGAGTGCGCGGGCAACGGTGAGGGATGGGGCCTCGCGCAGGTCATCGGTATCGGGCTTGAACGCGAGGCCGAGGAGGGCCACTTTTTTGTCCCGCGGTTCCCCGAGCGTTGCAAGAGCGAGCTGGGCGACATGGGAGGCTTGCGCGTGATTTACCGCCAGCGTAGCCCTCAGCAACGGCGCTGAATAGCCTTGTGCTTCAGCGAACTTGCATAATGCTTTTGTATCCTTTGGTAGGCACGAGCCCCCAAAGCCCGCCCCGGCATTGAGGAATCTGGGGTTGATCCTCTCGTCGAGTCCCACGCCTGCCATCACCTCGGACACATCGACGCCGGGGACCCGCTCACAAATAGTTGCCATTTCATTTGCATAGGAGACCTTCATCGCAAGAAAGGTGTTACTCGCGTATTTGACCATCTCTGCCGATTCAAGACTCATCCTGAGTATAGGGATATCAGGCCCGTAAAAAGCCTCAAGCAGCTCTGCCAGCAGTTGGCCTGACCCCTTGTCGTATTCTCCAATTACTACGCGATCGGGGTACAACGTATCCTGAAGTGCTGATCCTTGCCGAAGAAATTCCGGGTTCATGCAAAGGCCAAAATCACACCCTGCAACGAGTCCCGAGACTTCTTCAAGAGCGGCCTTAACAGGGCCCCGCACTGTGCCTGGCGTTACGGTGCTCTTGACCACAACGAGGTGGTAGGCGTTCTTCCGTTGTAACGCACGCCCGATGTCCTCGCTCGCACCGATGACGTACCGGAGGTCGACCGTTCCGTCCGCGTTCTCCGGCGTGCCCACAGTGAGAAACGTGACCTCAGTTTGACGCACCGCTTCAGAACGATCAATCTCAGCGCGCAAGTGTCCCGATTCGATGCTGGTTCGCACCGCTTCATCGAGTCCTGGTTCGTGAAAGGGGGCTCGCTTGGCATTGATGATGCGCACTTTATCTTCGCTGCGCGTAGAGGCGATAACATCGTAGCCCCGCGACGCAAAGCACACGGCAGTGCTCAGGCCAACGTACCCGGTTCCGACGATCGATATGCGCTGCACTGCGTTTTCGTGTGCGGTCATTCATTTAAAAGTTGTGTTTACGGTGCCAATTTCCGTTGAAGAAGGAAAAGAGATGTATCCTCCGATGCACACGCGGTAGTTTGCCCCTGAAGGTGAGATAATAGGCGTTCTGCACGAAAAGAAGCGTCTCGTTTTTCTTATCCAGATAGCGCCTTCGTGTTCTATCCTGAGGCGGGGGCTTGGCATTCGGCAAGACGATAGAGCCACAAGCGTGATGCCGGTCCTGCGAAGTAGAAGATCAACCTTTTGTCGGAGCCGGTCGGAGAACAAAGCAAAAAGTCTTTAACGGACTCATCCTGAGTGGTTCACGAAAGTGCAAAGCCGCACACCATCACAAGGCCTTTTCATAGTGGCTCTTTGTGTGCTGTGGTGTGGCGGCGCGAAAGCAGTTAGAGGTCTTGGTGATCAGTCCAGGGGAAGAATTTGCAAAGTATCGCGCAACGTTCACGCGGTGAGCGAGGTGTTGCGCCCTCAGACGATCAGCATTTGCACCGACCTCCGTCGATGAAAAAGAGAACAATGATTAAAAAAGCAGTGATACCCGCAGCGGGGTTAGGTACGCGCTTTCTTCCTGCCACGAAAGTGCAGCCAAAAGAGATGCTGCCGATTGTCGATAAGCCCGTCATACAGTTTGTAGTCGAGGAGGCAGTTTCTTCGGGAATTGACGATATCATAATTATCACCGGACGGGGCAAGAGAACGATCGAGGACTATTTTGATTTCTCTCCTGAGCTCGAGAATCATCTGGCCCACGATGGTAAGTATGAACAACTTGAGCAGATACGGACGATATCCTCGTTAGTGGACATTCACTATATACGGCAGAAAGAGCCTAAGGGGCTCGGAGATGCCGTTTTAAAGGCCGAGAAACATATCGGGAATAATGCCTTTGCAGTGCTGCTGGGTGATGACATTATAAAGTCAACCGTTCCGTGTACACAGCAACTCGGAATTCTCTATGAACGGTACGAGAGCCCTATCCTTGCGGTAGAGCGTGTTCCGGATGAGAAAATATCGAGTTACGGCATTATGAAAGGGGAGGAGGTGGATCATTCGCTCTACCGCTTGAGTGACGTAATCGAGAAGCCAACCCTACAAGAGGCCCCCTCCCGTTTAGGCATCGTCGGACGGTACGTGATGACCGCGGACCTGTTTGATTGCATCAAACGGGTGCCCCGTTCCGCGCGTAGCGAGCTGCAGCTTACCGACGCGATTCGATTGCTCCTGAATGAGCGCCAGGTCTATGCGCACGTGATCGAGGGATTGAGATATGATGCGGGAGATAAAATTGGGTACCTGAAGGCGGTGATCGACTTCGCACTCGAACGAGACGACTTGAAACGCGAATTAATCGAATATCTGGCAAAAAAGCGACTTGCTTTGGAAAATGGTGGCCCGTCTTGACTTTGGTCAAAGTTTACGCACTGCCTCTTGGTCCCGATTATGCAGGCCGACGGCATGACCGCAGCGAAAGCTTGTGAGGGGGGAAATACTGCTCGAACGATTGACATGGCAGCGCTCGCAGTTTCCACGTGTATGGGTAACGCGCGCGCGGATCCAGTGGAGGAAAAATGACGCGAGTTTTGGTAACCGGGTGCGCGGGATTCATTGGTTCGCACCTCGTTGAGCGATTATTGCAAGGCGATAACGATGTGATAGGGATCGATTGCTTCACCGATTACTATGCGGAAGAACGGAAACTCGCAAATCTGTCGTGCGCTTTGAATCAAGAGAGGTTTACGCTTATCAGACAAGACATCGTGGAGATGGATAGATTTCCACGCGTTGACCATGTGTTTCACATGGCGGCACAGCCAGGCGTACGTGCTTCATGGGGCGCAAATTTTGCAGTCTACACGAAGAACAATATAGAAGCAACGCAGCGATTGCTGGAGTTTTATCGCTCCACAGAACTGAAAAGCTTCATTTATTCGTCTTCTTCTTCTGTATATGGAGACGCCGAGCTGCCAATGAAGGAGGATGCTCGACCGTTGCCCGTTTCCCCGTACGGGGTGACAAAGCTCGCGGCGGAGAATCTCTGTTACCTCTATTGGAAGAACTACAGTGTCCCCGTCGTTTCATTGCGCTACTTTACGGTTTACGGGCCACGCCAGCGCCCCGACATGGCCATCCACAGATTTGTGCACGCGATATTGAATGAAGGCGAGATTCAACTTTACGGTGACGGGCAGCAATTACGGGATTTTACCTTTGTCAACGATGTCGTTGACGCGCTCATAGTAGCGGCCCAAAGCGAGAGCAAGGGTGAAGTCTTTAACATCGGAGGAGGGCACACGATAAGCGTCAACGCCCTCATCGAAAGCATAGAACACCTCGTGGGCAAGAAGGCCCGTGTACAGCACGTCGAGCAACAAAAGGGAGACGCTCGCGATACGTTGGCAGATACCGCAAAGGCAAAGCGGCTGTTATCGTGGAGCCCCCAGACCGACCTTGAGAGCGGTCTGAAAACATACATCGCGTGGGTTCTGACGGGGTCCTCGGGTCAGATAGAAGCGCGAAGTAGCAACACTCGTTAAAACTGCGCTAGAGTTCTGTAAGTTGCTTGACGTTGTCAGCAAAGAGCGTCCGCACGTCACGCCAGGACACAATAATTCCACGTGGTATCTCTACAGTAGCGCGTGCTACGTAGCCTTTAGCACTGTTTCTCAGGGTCCCTACGCGTATCTATCGGTCGCTGTGCACCCTCTAAAACATGAGGTCGCCCGTGGTTGCTCTCGAACGCCTTGGCCCCACAGACTCGCGAAGATCTAGAACTAGTTGGTCTCGTCCTTTTTGATGATGATATTGAGGGTTCTTTCGTTGAACCCATTTGAAGCAGCAGGATGCACTTTGGAAAGGAATGAACTGTAACGCCCGTCATTCATCTTCCAATGCAACCAGTAAAACACATTTCTTTTCCGTCGGTATGAAGAAAGGTCGCTGACGATGTTTAATTCTTTTATGGGTGCCATGGCAAGTTCGAATTCGTGAAAACTCACCCCACGGCCTAACCTCAGAAAATCAGACATAGAAGTGTCGTTTGAAGCTCTATATGATTGTGAGAACTCAGTTCGCGGGCTGAACTGCAAGTACTTGAGTGCAAGATCGTCGGGCAACCAGAAGAAGAAAGGCAAAGAGGACGTATAGCTGTCATAATACCACAGACGGTTTGGGGCGCTTAATATGCACCAGAAATCGTCTTTTTCGAGCATGTTCCACGTATCTCTCATCGCAATGAGTCGCTCTTCGTGCGTCATATGCTCTAAGGATGCAGGAAAGATTATGCAATCAAAATGCGCCGCTCGTAAAAGCGCTTTAACTTCGGCGGCATTCGCTTCAATAAACTTAGCTTCCAGCCCATAGATTTCGCAGCGTTCTTTTGCGACGATCAGAGAATTTTTATCGACGTCTACAGCGGTTACGTCAGCCCCCTGCTCAGCTAATGCGACCGTCAAAGCTCCTGTACCGCAGCCGATTTCCAAAATACTTGCCTTGTTGATGGGCTTAAAGTGATCGAGCCACGGAATGATGAACAAGCGATAATAGACTAACCGTCCGTGTGCATGCTCTAACAGATCGCTCTGACAAGCTGCCGTCGAGAGATACTCTTCGCTAACGGCCCGTGTTTTGAAAAAATTGCGCATAAGCGACTGCTCTAGCCGATCACACGACGGTTCATCAATGTCCCTAAAATTCAGTGATAGGTGGCGGGGGGGCTTCGGACGACCGAGCGTACGCGCGTATTCTTCAATTTTTTCTTGCACAGCACCGAATACCATTTCTCGTCTATGCTGTCAGTCGCGCGTTCAGAATAAAAGCATTTTGAATGGCCTTCGAGCGCCTTTCGTGTTGTGGTGTTTCTTAATCAGCTCGTAAAAAATGCTCCTTTCTCAAAAAGCCAGGCTGTCTGAAAAACACAGGCAACCAAAACTCGATCAGGCAATGGCTCTGAAAGATCGACCGGTAGACCTCAACTATACTAAGGTCCTCGTCGCCCACACTCGAAGCTCGCACGATTAAACCATCTCTGAATCATTACGTCATCGGAGACCAGGTTATCGAGCATTCAATGTTTTTGATTCATTTTCCGGATTGCGAAACGTCAAACCCAAAAAGCCATGTGATGCGATGTTTCAGTCGCGAGGGCCACCTTTTCGAGACACTAGGCGTGTCGAGAAGGGCATCGTTGTTGATCGCTGCTTCAGTTTTGTTCGTCCTATTTGCTCTGCGTTGCCGTAAGCGGCGGCTGGTTCGCGCTCAATACACGCCGTCTTGAGAGGAGATAGAAGGCCGCTACCAGATAAGCGAAGACGAGCGTGATTGCCGCGCCTAGAATACCAATCAGTGGGATCAAGACCACGTCGAAACCGATGAGCATAATGAGCCCTATAATGCTGCTAATGGTGTTCACTTTGGCGCCGCGCGTGCCTTCAGCTGCGATGAGCCAGCTGAGGAACAAGTAAAGAAAGCTCATTGTGCCTGCAATGGCAAAAAATACGGCGATTTCCCAACTGAACGGATATTGGTGCCCATACAGAACAAATAGTATCCATTCTAGCAGAAGCAGTAATGGCGTGAGCGAGACGGCGAGGTACGGCGCTGCCTTGCTGGCATGGCGCAAAATGGCTGATTTGTCGTCGCTTCTGGATGCATAAGGGAAAAAACCGGCATTAATGACCGTCCACAGCATGAAGGCTACCGTTATCGATGGCAGGAAATAGGCGTTGTAAATTCCCACATCTGCGGTCGTCATGAACTTGTTAATGAGTATTCTGTCGACGCCCATAAAGATGCCCGCCACAGCTCCGGGGAGGGCGAGAACAGAATAATGCATAATTTTCTTTGCCCAGGACCACTCAAATCGAAGTTTCATGTAGTTTCTAAGATAGATGATCAAAATGAAACCGACCACCGCGTAGGATAGGTAGTACGAGTACGCCGCTGATTCCCACGACCTCATGTCGTGGCTGATAAATGTGAGAAACGCAGCAAGCAGCACGACCGCTTGAGCGGCCGTGAGAAGCGCATATGCTCTCATTTTGAACAAGATTCTGAGAGAATTCAGCGTTAACTGAAAGAACGTAGAAGTAACGGCGAAGAAAAGAGCGAAAAAGAAAAGCTCTACTGATACTCCGAACACGTACGATAATGGCGCAGAAAAAAGCACGAATGCTAATGTCGAGACTGCAGTCAACAACGCTATGAGGACGTACGAAGTGGAGATGATGCTGAGCCGCGCAAAATGATCCTGCGCCTCCGAACTATATTTTATCATGGGCGTAAGGCTTACTTGCATTGATATGGTGAGAATGGCGCCTACTGTCGTGACAAGGCCGAGACTACCAAAATTAGCGGGCCCCAGTATTCGCGCCCCAAGGATGCTGAAGGTCAGCGCAAGCAAGGCTCCGAACATCGTGCCGATTCCCACGTACGAGGTACCTAAGATTAACTTCCGCGCTTCGTTGCCCATCTTCTCCTTAAAAACTAGCTCATACAGGGCACTAAGCAAGCGGAAACCAAGTTCCTTGAGCGGCATCGGGGCTAGACCTAGGTGGAACTAATTGCGAGTTTATATATATGTTTCAGTTCTGCCGCGCGCACTCGTAGTCTCTATCAACTCGGGGAAGCTAAAGAATCTGTCTCTTGCACAGGTACAGATCGCATGAGCTTGCCTTTGCGAGGTTTCGTTTTCCGTGGAATGTCGTGCCGAATCGCCACTTGACGACATTTTGAAAAAAAGGCATTGGAACGTCCGACGCTGTCAGAGACATACCAACACAGTTGTTAAACTTGACAAGGAGCTGGCCGGGGCTCTCCCGCTCCTAGTAAGTTCAAGCCTTTCTGTTGTAGCAAGAATTGTTTGCGTCGCCGCCCGCAGACATGATCACTACAGCAGTTCCCTGCAGTTCAACTATTCCGCAGCCAAGCTTGGCCTCTAAAAGCACTGTGAGCTTTCTTGTTTTGCTTTCACTCATCTGGCGCCAAGACCGCTTATCGCACGAGTTGTCCGATACGTGTTTTAGTCAACTGATAGTTTTTGATTACTCTGCATCGACGTGCTATCGTTGCTACTCAGACCGTTGATGCTAAAAACCGACGGCTTAATACGTAGGGGGTTTGATGCTTAGGTGCTGGCTTCGGCGCAGTTTTCCGACGAAATAGCCTGTTAGCTAGTCACCAATGCGTAAAGATCGAAGGAGTGATATGTGCCCTGCGTTCATCGGTACTGATCGCCTAAAAATGTGGAAGTGACAAAACGGTCACTTCGTGCGGACTACCACGGATCATTAGATCGTCAGACTATGACAAAAGATGTTATCAAACGGCTATATGAGCTTGATATCGCGAGGGCACTAGCAATTTGTGCAATTGTGTTCGTTCATTCATATTACTTCTTGGAAACCGACCCAAACCTTTTCGGCAGACTGTACTTTGTTTCCACTGCAGTCTTAAGCTACCTTTTAGGCTACATTGCAAATTTAGCACTGGCGCTGTTCTTTTTTGTATCAGGCTATGCACTGTACTGGAGCAATAAGTCTTTTGGTACCTGGCACGATGCCGCGAGCTTCTTCAAAAGGAGGGCTTTGCGGCTTTTCCCTTTATACTGGGTAGCAGTGTTCATTTACGTGGTGTTTGGGTTTCTCCCGCTCCAAGCGTACGCTTTCAACTATAATGCTGCAAATCTCGCCGCGTGGTTTTCTCCCTACGGTTCAACGACTATTGCGATTTACGTCCTTGGACTGCAAGGGCTAATCTCGACTGCGCCTTACGTTACACACGAAATGACGGCCCTGTGGTTTGTTGGAGTGATCTGGGTCTTCTACTTGATTTATCCACTACTCATCGCATTTTCCTCAAAACCAGTGAGATTCATTGCGGTGTCAATTTTGGCTTATGTCGCTCTAGCGGCAACGCAACTGTTGGTGCACACACTCGACTCTAGACTCTTCGTCTTTTTCGGTCCATTTGTTGGTGGTATGTTTGCGAGCAAATATGCGTTATCAGACAAATGGACCTTTGTCACAAAAAAGGCAACCTCTGGCAGAAGATTCGCCTCACGCATTGTTCCCAGTGCAATTCCGTGCTTCTGCGTGGCTTTTGTGATCGGTCTGTTCTCGACCTTTGGCGTTCGCGGGTTGAGCAGCCTGCTCCCCAGTAGTTTTGTTGCGTTTGTGGCGTACGCGATAACTGGTTTGCTGTGTTTTCTGTTCAGCCTGTTTGCCATCGCAGTGATTAGGGCCGTCCTGACTACACCGGACGGCGCGCCGCATCGCCTGTATCGCCTCGTTGCGTATTCAACCTACACTATCTACCTCTTTCAGCTCCCCATACTAGTTGGTCTTGGATTTGTTTTGACGTACGCCCTTCACCTCACGGCGATTCAAACCGATCTGATACTTATCGTGGTAGGGGTGCCGGGCTTGTTTATCACATGCTACCTATTGCAATCGCTGCAAGATACGGTATTGAAAAGGATTAAGACTCGCCGCGGCGCACAGCCGCGCACGCACATGCATTGAATCATAAGCAATGCCGTCAGACATGTCCTTCTCGCAAATCGACGGCGCTTGATTCAACAATGGCGGTCGCTCGGCCACACACTCGTGGTCGATCTCACGAAGCCAACAGTTTTCTGCCTTCCCTGGACCCTCAGCAGGCCGGGTGGAACATTGCCTCCACCTCGCAGGTGCGACGTGACAATCCAAAGCCCTTTTCCCAGTTATGCGTGGAGGCCCTCAAAAGATCGAGTTAGCAACATGAGATCGGCTAACGCGAAATGCGCACATCAATGGCCTGTCGGATCGCACGCTAGCTGCTCTGTGAACCACACCTCGATGGATTGCTATCTTGAGAACGGGACGAGGCACTCGCACTATGCACAAATGCTGATTCTCTTGACATCACTAGAAAGTTATCCCCCGAAGTCGCTCCGCATCCCTGAGTTTGTGCACCAATGGCGCCGTATAGAACGCGGCGACGGCGGTAGACCCCGTGCGTGCGATCGACTCGATGCCGGGGCACTGCGCCTCGCAAAGGTAGAGTGGTAACGCAGGCGCTAAGTGCCCTATATAACATCAGTTTTGGTGTGCGCTAGCGCGAAGCGACTGTTGCCGTAGAATACTGGGCGAGGGAGGCTCCTGAACGCTGCTCAAACGTAGGAATGGTAACACTGTCTGGAAATAGGCTTCAGCTCCGAACAGGGCGGCGGCCGCCACTCTCCACTTTCATTTTCGCAGCTGGGTCGGTGATCGTTAATTAAATGCGGCGATCTGCGAGCGACTGATAAGTGGCGCTTACTGAAAAGAGGTCATAACAGTTGTCTGTGGTGGTGGTGCCGACCTGCCGACCAGCCGGACAGATCCACTCTTTTGAGCACCATGGATTTGCCGGAGGGGGCGATGCCTGCGTTGAGGGTGCTGTACAGCAGGAGAGATTGGTTGGTGCCTGGCTTGGTGTTGCTGGTGGTGATGGTGAGTGTGGCGAGGGTGTAGGCGCCGTTGGCGGTTGTACATAATAAAACTCCGCAAGGCCATTACTATATATTTTGTTTCCGGCAGTTAACGTTGGAGAAGTCGATAAATTTTGAAATACGATATTGCCGTTCGCGTCTTTTAAGGCGAGACTGTCTTGTTGCACGTTCGCTGCGCCAAAATAGACGTAGGAGTTTTCTGGCAGAGATTGATTTAGATTAGAGAATGTGATCAGATTGGCTGAATCTGGCGACACGTGGCCGTAGCCGATAAGGTCGGTGAGCCTTGAGCTATCCGCGTAGATCTGTGATTGACCCAAGAGGCCTGAAATCCATTGGGCGGCATAGACATTCTGATCTGGAACCGGCGACACCAGTAGATACGACCACGATTCACTGTCGGAGTATTCGATAACACGCCCATTTTGTCCCTGCGACGGAATGAAGGCAAAGTTTGCCGGGTGCTCGGTAATCTCAAAAATGAAGTTGTAGTTGAACAGGAAAAATGGAACGATTACCGCGATCAGAGCTGCTCCTTTGAGCTGCGCTGCAAGGTCCTCGTTAGCCCGGATCCAGCTCGATCCACGCTCAACAATCGCCTCTACAGCATATATGCAACAGGGCGCCAAAAAGAGCAACGCGAGAGCGAACCCCCGCCAGCCGGTTACAATGCTCCCCACCGTAGGCACTGCGACGAGAATCAGTAGCAGGAAGAGACTGGCGATCGAGAGCAGAAGAAACTGAGAATTCACCTTCAGAGTCTTGCGGCGCCATATTAAGAGGAGGAGACCAATAATAAGCAAGACTTCTACGACAATGCCCCAATAGCGGGCGAGCGTATGCGTGAACGGTAAACCAGAAACGCCACCACCAAGCCCGTTCGTTACGTATGCGTCGTTACTCGTCGAAAAAAACGCACTGGTGAACGTAGTGTACGTATGGCTGCCTAGTTGTAGCAGCACGTTAAGCGCGGCTCCACCGGAAGTACCCATGTACCAGCCAACAGCGATGAACGAGGCAAAAGCGACCATCCACGCGCTGACCGCTGGTCTACCCTCTTTCTGTTGATGTTTCACCATTCTGACCAGGGCCGGCCCGAACCAAAGGACAAAAAGAAAGAGCAAAAACAAGTAAGATGTGGCGTAGTGAGATACTATCATGCTACCAGTAAACACTATGAAAAGTGCTCCCTTTTTTGAGCCCTGCAACGAGGTACCTAGTATTACCAGCAGCGCCACAATCAAGAAAAGTTCTGCAATTTGCTCCCGCGGCAGTTGAAGAAAGAACCCAAAAAAAGCCATGAAAAGGAATGCCGCCAGAAACGCCGACGTTTCGTTGGATTTCGGCGGCGCTGTGCTTATGTTTGTTCGGTACATGTAGTACAATCCGAGGGGCACAAAAGCGAAGATAACCGGGTATATTAGTTCGTACACCAACACCGTATCGACATTGCAAAAAAGCGAGTAGACATTCGGCAAGAAGACTACGCTCAGCATTCCAAAATAGTCACTGTGGGCAATATCTGCGATTGTGTAACTTGGATTCCAAAACCCCACTGCTCTTACCACGTCAGCAAAATACAGCTCATAATTAATGTCACCGCCGGCGATCAGATTTGGCGATGCGAGCGTACGGCTATATTGAAATGCCAGCGCAATTGCTACTATATAAAGCGGATAAAAACGTGCCGGGACCCGGCGGCCTACTACCAAAAGGAAGATGATGACGATGCTTACAGTGGACAGCAAGGAAAAAAGGGAGTTCATATCGTACCGAATGAAGAGTCCGCCTAGAATGCCGAGTGCGACGATCAGGGCAGCACCTAGAACGGGCGGGCTTTGCATAACGTCAATCTGCTTCGCAAGTTCGGCCGCCGTGATTTGAAAATCCAACGCGCCTTTCTTGTACCCAACAATGGTCAGTACCGCCAGAATCAGCGAAAATGTCGCGGCGAGGGGCAAAAGCGATATTGGCTGTGAGATGCCAATTCTTGGGTAAACGAAATTCATCATCAGCGGTACGAACAGCACGAAAGAAACGCTGAGGCCGACCGCATACAGAATTTTTTCCAAGCGATTCGCCGAGACTCGAACTATTTGAATGAGCAAAAACCCCGGGAGGAGGGTGAGCGTTGTGAAGCCCAGAACCTGTCTTAGAACAGGGACGTTTAGGATGATGGATATGTCCGTTAGGGCAATTAATGAAAGCGAGAGTGCGGATATCCTTTTTGGGTCTAAGCTGATCATGGCGCCGTGTTCATGAGGTAATCAAACGAGTTGTTCTCAGGATATTCATTACCTTGTCATTCAAAAGTGATCTGGCTGTTCTAAGGCCTTTGCACGATGCTAAACCTCGACGCTATCTCATATCAAGCTTCGCTTATCCAAAAAAGAACCTGCAGCGCGAGCGATCCTCGGTAGAACCTTGGATTAGTTTCACGTCTGCTTAGCACTTGCATCCGCGGCCTGTTATGAATGAAGTTTCTGCCGTGATTGTGTTAAAATATACAGCGAAAAACTCGCCTTCGTGGACTTTCAATTTGGACGAGCGAACAATGGCCGAAACAAGTGCTCTAAGCACAAGCAGCGTTTTTATGCTTTTTGCCAGTGCAACTGCGCGGCCGAAACTAAACGTGCATTTGTGGCTCCCAGAAACATTGAGCGTCTGAATAAACTCCATTCTAACCGGCTAAAAAAGGGCGAACTGTCAGCGGTCAACTTAGGTGCCCTTGACGCCTCTTAAAGCAGGACCGCCGTCACCTTTTCTGCTGAACTAACGGCGCTACCAGCAAGCTCGATCATTTCGCGCTTGTTCGAGCTTTGAGCGTAGGACCGAGAAGCTTGTCCTTCCAAAAGTCGTACGCTAGAGATCGATTTCGTGAGAAGATGCCCAGTTTCTCTTTTCAAAAACCCACGTCGTACACATAAACGGCGTAACACGTGCACCAGCGATAACGAAATGTTCTAATATTGAAAAAGACCACACAAGCACCAGTCCACGATTATCTGACAGTTATGTCGCATCTTTGCGACGTGTTCACGGCGTAGACGCTCCTAGACCCGTTTGATGTTCTGCGGGCCCCTCAGTGCACAGAAAGAAAACCATCCCAAACGGTCGCGCTGAAATAATGAAAATAGCGATTCTTGCGTACTATTTCCCACCAAAAAGGAGGGCAGGAACAGAGCTGGCGACGTTCTATCTCGCAAAACATCTGCAAGCGCGGGGCAATGAAGTTCACGTGATCACGTCACGAGACCCCGGACTGCCTAAAGAAGAGCGCTATGAAGGAGTAATCGTACACAGACTTTATTGGCCGAATTCCTCTGTGCTCGGAAGGGCAATTCTCCAACTAGGCATGTGTCTGGCCATCCGGAGGATTAATCCACAAATCATTCACTTTCAAAGTTTTCTGGTCAGCACATGTGCGATTTTGGTGAAGAGCACATTGAAAAAACCCTACGTCGTCGCTGGACAGGGCTCTGAGATCTATCTCCTTGGAAGTGTTCGTCCTCGAACGTCGTTTTTCTTAAAAGTAATCTTAAGAGTAGTCGTTCGAAACGCTTGCACAGCAATAGCCCTGACTGAGGACATGGGGAAACGAATACTGCACGATTATGGCCGAGCGGCCGCAGTTATACCTAATGGAGTTGAAGTCGAGAGATTCGGCCGTCGTATCTCGAAAGAAGAGGCGCGAAAAAAGTTTCTGCTGGGATCTGATGCAAGAATTATAGTTTTTGTCGGCAATCTTCGCCCCGTCAAGGGAGTTGCGTATCTCATTCAAGCTCTCGCACTAATACGAGAGAGAGATCCAAATATCGTATTGCTCGTCGTAGGGGGGGTCGTTGCCGGAGAAGAAGAGGGGGAAGGCACGCGTTTAAACGCTCTCGTGGAAGAGTTAAATCTAAAAGAAAATGTCATCTTTGTCGGCAGCGTCCCAAATCAGGCGGTTCCCGAATACTTAGCTGCATCTGACATTTTCGTTTCACCAAGCTTGTCAGAAGGTTTTCCCGTTTCTTTTTTAGAGGCCATGGCTGCTTCATTGCCAATAGTTGCGACTAACGTGACAGGTATCTCATCAATTGTGAAGGAAGAAGTAAACGCTTTTCTCGTTGAGCCTCGAAATGCAGCTGAAATAGCTGATAAAGTTACTACACTCCTGGATGATCCCGAACTGCGGCATCGAATGTCCGAGAATAACAGAGTACTGGTGCAGAAGTATGCTTGGGAAAGCGTGGCTAAGGATCTGGAACCGATTTATCTACGCTGCCTAAAGTCGCAGGACTAAATAGCTCCAAGGCATTTTTGCCTTAGGCCCCACCCTTCCAAATCTGATGCAACACACAAGTCGAAGCGGTCACGTGCACGGCAATGGAGCTCGCCCAATGTGTTTTCATCATCATACACTGAAGAAGCTAGACGTCATTCACATCGCAAATTATGCGCTCCCAGGTCTTAATGAGCTTTTCGTAACGGAACTCGGTTTCAACCAACATCCGAGCGTTTACGGCGATTCGCTGTAGTTGCGGACGTTGCAACGCTTCAATTATGCTCTCAGCCAGAGCGGTGGGAGAGTTGTCGTACATAAGGAAACCATTTTCCCCATCAACCAGCACATCGGGAATAGAACCCACCGGAGTGGCAATGACCGGCGTCCCACACGCCATTGATTCGAGCATGACGTTCGGAAGCCCTTCGTTATACGAGGGGAGGGCCAGCAGCTTCATGCGGTGCAAATACCCTGGTAGTTCATCATGGGGGATCCATCCAGTCAGTTCAACGTTGCTGTCTAGCCCGTTCGCGTGCACGTACCTGCGGATTCGATCCTCTAGTACACCTTCGCCCACAATGAGAAACGTAGCGTCCTTGTGCGCTTCTAGTACCTTTGGAATTGCTTGAACAAATGTCAAGATGCCCTTTTCTTCCTTTAAACGCCCAACGTAACCGACGACATTGTCTCTGCGTTCGACATTATTCTCAAAGCGGAATTCGTCGAAGTTCAAAAAGTGGCGATGCGCGACAACGGTCTTCTTGCGGTAACCGCGTAATTCCGCCTCTTCCACCATGGACCGACTGTAAACGATCAGCTCGTTGGCAAAAAAGTAACTCAAGCGCTCGAGCACGCCGAGCATGCGGAGTCTCACAAGTTCACCAGATTCTTGCTCGGCTCCACTTTCTCTGATCGCTCGTGCCACTGGGGCGGCGCCCAAGTACGTCACAATTATTATGCATCTAATGTTCAGAAAGCGGGCAAAGAGTAGCGGCGCAGCGAGTCCTGCCCCATTAAAGAAGAGCAAGACATCGATCTGGTCCCGTAGCTTAAAGATAATGTTTGCGATCCGAACGCCAACCACCACTTGTTCAAGTACCTTGGACAGCAGCGATGTCCGCCTCGTCTCGCTTGTCCGGATGATCTGTACACGATCAGCGAAATTGCCGTAATCCCCGCCGGTGATCAGGAATAAGTTATTCGCCAGGGGATCGAGAATGGTTAGGAGGTTGTCGAGAGGGCGAGCTGCGGCCCGGTCTATGTCCACGTGCGTAATGATACCAACGTTCGGCCGACACGATCGTTTAGTATCCTTATGCGCATCACGCGTTTTCAATTGCGTTCGCCTCATATTTCGCAATATCGACCCACAGGAGCTCTCTGAGTCGTTTTAGACCATTTTTTGAGAGTTCTGAACGCAATTGTGCATCTTCCAGCAACTTCACCACGGTCTCGGCAAACACTCGTTTGTCTCCCTCTGGAACGTAGACAATAGTGCTTCCCCAGATAGTGCGGAACGCCGGCAGGTCGTACACGATCACGGGCACGCCGCAACTCATAGCCTCAGCGATGACGATGCCCCACGCGTCGACCGAGCTGGGCAACACAAAAAGCGTGGACTTGCGCAGTATATCGAACTTCGTCGTTTCTTCTACAAATCCACACAAAGTGATATTCTTCGTTAGGTGCTCCCGCTCGATCAGTTTGGTGAGCCGATCTTTTTCAGACCCATCCCCTATCATGACAAGCTTCGCTGTTGGTATTTCAGAAGACACGGCCTTCCATATCCGGACCAAATCAAAGATCCCCTTGCCCCGCTCGAGGCGGCCTACAAAGCATGCATCAAAAACGGGGACCGGAGATTCCGCCTCGTGGACAATCTCGTCGACGCCGTTGTTGGTAATCAGAATTCGTTTTTCATCCACGCCGCGAGCAATGAGAGAATCCTTGATCGGCTCATTCATAGCAAATATCAAGTCGGCGTACTTCCGCAGCAGTGGCACCGATATCGCGTCGTTTAGCTTGCGCAAGAAAAACATCCCGACACTTTTCTCGCTTACGAGGGCAGAGTGATAGTACGCGATGAGCTTGCTCGACGGGTTTCGCGAGTGCAGATACACCGAAGGGAGCACGTCAGTGAGATAATGAGAAGAAGCGATGATGTCATCGTATTTCTTTTGCGGCGGCGACCGCAGAACTCTCAGTATCCGTGAGCAAATCAACAGGACTCTTCCGAACAAGGTGGATGCCTCTCTCTCAAAGAAGGAATCCGTGACAATGGCGTTGCCTTTCACGTCCAGCTGTCTTTGCGCGTAACCATATCCGAGCCGAGGCACGAGGACATCGATATCGTGGTCGTTCCAGTAGTGCGTCCAGTATTGAATTATCTTTATCGTGTGATAGTTGCTGCCGCCTGCCATATTCCACGGCCAGTCATTTAGAACAACGAGTATTTTTTTCACGTTCCTGCTCATCTCATTTTATCGCGATGGACCGCAGTCACGATGCGCACCAGACGCTTCTCGAACCTTTTTCAATTGGCTTTTAGACTGCGCGACCGTATAAAACAATGCTATTGGCAACGAACACGCGCACTTGCTCGCCGTGAGACTAAAGCTCGATTTGCAGCGCTAAACGTTGCCGCTCTCTACACTGCGAGCAAGGGTACTGCGATTCTTGCTCCGCTTCTAACTATATGCTCGTATGGAATCGCTGCTCGTATGGAATCGCTGATACTTCGTCCCGTACGCGAGAGCATTCATCGAAGCGAGCATTATCTTGTTATTGACGACGCTCTTGGTCGCGTTGACGGCATTGCTGCCGTTCTGGAGTGAAATCCCGCTGAAGTTGCCCGGCTTAATATCTGCAGTTTAAAGGGCACAATCACGTCTGATCGTATTGAAACGTTAATGTGAGTGCCAACTGGACGTATGCGTGTGACGCGTAATGGAGAGTTTGTGTGCACCGACAGAGGTGATGCGAACGCTGAGGTTAGGTTAGTAATCACAAGCCCTAATATACCCATATACGGATTTTTTGCCCACGCGCTTGGAGGACGCATCGGGGATGCCTCACCGCGTCCAAATCTATCACGTGTCCTAAAACAAACCCACCTGTATCTTGCACGCCTTTAAGGTTTCTTTGAGAAATGGAGTCTAAATTGCCTTAAACTATTAAAAATGCGTTTTTTTGCAATTTGGGATCTTCTAGCAGTCGCGTCCCTGTTCGCGCATAGCGACGCGAATGGAGACGGTCGAAAAAACTCGGGGGGAAAAATGACGTTAGAATGCGCGTACTGACCGCTCAGCCATATTCAGACTCGCGTTGAAGTCGCTCCTTTCAACGGCACGCACCGCAGAAAAAACGTGAGCGCATGATCCTCGTCCCAGCGACGACGAGACGCCGGTCCAATCTCAGTTCGTTTCTGACTCGAATGGAGTCAGACCGCGGCCGCAGGGGCGCCGATTCCGCGCGGAGTTCGGCGTCTTTGGCCCAGCACAGCAACATTTTCAATTTCGTCGAGAAACGCGGCAGCAGTCGTGTCCCAAGAGAACTGCCGGCTCCAGCTCAACGCGCCCTCTGACAATCGCGTTTGCAGGTCTGTGTCACGCGCGAAACGGATCGCGGCCCGTGCCATCGCTTCGGGGGTCGTTTCCGTCAGCACACCCGTTTCGCCGTCTTTGACCGCGTCCCGGTAACCGACGATGTCGTAGGCGATGGCGGGGGTGCCGCAGGCATTGGCTTCGGTGATGACCATGCCCCATCCCTCGCGTATTCCGGGAACGAGCATGGCGTGCGCCCGCTGCATCAGCTCAACCTTGCGAGCCTCGTCGACGTACCCAAAAAACTCTACGTTCAGTCCTTTCGCCTGCGCTTCCAGTTTGTCACGCTGCGCACCGCGGCCCACAATCCACAGTCGGGCCTCCGGTATCTTGGATGTAATGATCTTAAACGCTGTTATGCAGTCGTGCACCTTGTTGGCCTTTTTCAGCAGACCGACAAACAGAAATGTGGGCACCTCTTCTTTGGGTGGCACCGCCTCCAAAGGCTCGTGGCTAAGTCCCTGAGGCACGACGCGTGTCTCAGTGATGCCGAATTGTAGCAAGTCGTCTCGGGTGGAGTTGCTGACTGTGACGGTGTTGACGTTGCGGTAGCACGCGTACCATCGCGGCTCTACGAAGTAGTGCATAAGATGACCGATCCCAGGCGGGAGCACCGCGAGATGTTTTGCGCCCACCACTTCGTGCACCAGGAAGATGACCGGCTCCTGCACAAATCGTGGGGCTAAAAATGGTATGTTCGTGTACTCGTCGACCACCAGGTCGCAGTTCCCTCTCAGGTGCTTGCGATAGTACGCACGCGCCCGCGACCGGACGGTGAGATAATTGCCCAAGCGGATTATTGTGATTCCGTCAGTCACTTCAGTGCGCGCGGCACCCGCAAAACTCGATGCGATGAGGGTGATGGTATGCCCTTGGGCGGCCCACCGCTTCGCGACTTCGTGCGTGAAGACTTCAGCGCCTCCGGCGCACGGATGCTTGTGATCCCGCAAATTCAGTATTAGTATCCGCATGATTCGCTCACGTTTGAATTAGAACCATAGCTGCGAAGACTTGTTCTCCGCGCTATTGCACTACTTATTAATTATTGTTAAAGTATTTAAAAGTTGTCTAAAGTTATCAATAGTTTAGGTTATGAAAAAAAACACGAACTCAAGCGTTAATTCGACACCAGCTCGTGCTGTTCGCTACAGACTTGTGCTATCGCTCGTCTCCAATTTCGTGAGTCGGGCTGACATTTAGTAATGACAGCCCGTCCCCGGGCGCGCCATTCCCCCGTTGTGTCCCGACCCAGCACGCGTTCAGCTGCGCTGTGAGGCGGGGACTCGCAGGCAGCGACCGTCGTTGAAAGCTTAAATAGGTTAGATGCTTAGCTATCGGCGAACGCAATGAAAGGCAAGAAAGTGATCGTCACTGGCGGTCTGGGCTTCATTGGTTCCCATTTAGTTGAAGCGCTTGTCGAAAAAAACGACGTCACCGTAATCGATAACCAGTCGACAGGGAAGTTAGAGAACATCGATCATTTGGATGACGCGCGCCCAGAAGTGATCGACGGAGACGTTGCGGCGCTCAATTTACCAGAAATCTTCGACGGTTATGATATCGTTTTTCATCTCGCAGCGTTGCCTAGCGTCCAGCGCAGCATCGATGAACCACTGAAGTCGAACGAGGCCAACGCCACCGGAACCCTGAAGGTTTTGATCGCTGCGAAAGAATCGGGTGTAAAAAAAGTGGTCTATGCCTCGTCGTCATCCGTGTATGGCGATACGGTGGAACTCCCGAAACAAGAGGACATGTGTCTCGCACCAAAATCCCCGTACGCCGTTACGAAGGCGACCGGCGAGCTCTACTGCACGGTGTTTCACCAAGTCTACGGTCTACACACCGTATCCTTGCGCTACTTCAACGTGTTCGGACCGCGGCAAGACCCTTGTTCCCAGTACGCTGCCGTAATTCCTAAGTTTATCACGGCGATGCTCAGTGATAGATCGCCGACCGTTTACGGAGATGGCACACAGAGCAGAGACTTCACGTTCGTGAAACACGTGGTAGAAGCAAATATTAGGGCGTGCGAATCGAACGAGATCGGAACATTCAACATCGCCTGTGGCCGCAGCATTACCCTCAACGAGCTGATTGTTATCCTGTCTGAAATCACCGACAAAAAACCGGCGCCGACGTACGTCGCGCCGCGCCCCGGAGATGTCCGACACTCACTTGCTGATATCTCGAAAGCGCGGTTATTAGGCTATGCACCGCATAGTAATTTCAAAAAGGAGCTTGAAGAGACCGTACGGTGGTTTGAACGTGGAGATAGATCAGAAAATTAAGAACAAAACGGCGGGTATCGCCGTGATAGGGCTAGGCTATGTCGGGCTCCCGACCGCCGTCAACTTTGCTGAAAATGGATTCAGCGTAATAGGGGTCAACAGGACTCAAAGCAAAGTCGATCTCATCAATGCGGGAGGCTGCTACCTCTCCGACCTAAACCTTGACGAACGCGTCAAGAGACTTGTTGAACGTGGCAAACTCACGGCCACCACCGACACCGTGGAAGCCACACGCAAAAGCGATGTGATCATTATTACGGTCCCAACGCCCATCACGTCGGACAAGCGACCTGATTTATCGTTCGTCACGTCCGCCGGTCGAGCCATTGCGCACGGCTTAGGCCGCCGGAAGCTCGTCGTCTTGGAATCGACAGTGTACCCGGGCGTCGTTGATGAGGTACTCAAACCGATACTTGAGGAGTCGGGGTTGAAAGCAGGCGTTGATTTTGGACTGGCCTACTGTCCGGAACGGTACAACCCCGGAGACGCTGACCACGGCATCAGGGATGTCGTGCGCGTCATCGGCGGCATCGCGCCGGAGTGGGCTGAAGCAACCGCGCGGCTGTACATAAGCAACGCGAAGGACGTGTTTATCGTTAAGGATATACCGACAGCTGAAGCAGCCAAGGTCATAGAGAATATCCAGCGAGACCTCAACATCGCGCTGATGAATGAGCTTGCACTGATCTTTGAACGCTTGCACATTGATATCATGGACGTCATCAAAGCCGCATCGACCAAGTGGAACTTCAACGTGTATTACCCGGGAGCTGGGGTCGGAGGGCACTGCCTTCCGGTTGACCCGTACTATCTCGTTCACAAGGCTGAAGAGCTCGGCTATCACTCGCAGGTGATCACGGCCGGCAGGGCCATAAATGACTATATGCCCCTGCACGTTTTCCAACTGGTCGCTGACGCTCTGAACGAACAGGAACGCGCCGTGAACGGCTCGAAGATAGCAGTCCTCGGCCTTTCATATAAAGAGAACGTGGGCGACTCTCGTGAGAGCCCGAGCGAAGTACTCGTGGGGGAACTCAAGAAGCGGGGGGCTCGAGTTCACCTCGTTGACCCGTACGTCGATGAGCAGGTCCTGCGAGCACTGGCTATACCCGAATCAACGGCGTACGACGCCCTCGCCGCGGCCGACGGACTCGTCCTCATGACGGCACATCGCGATTTCGCTGAGCTCGACCTGCGCAAAATCAAGAATCTTATGCGCACCCCGATAATCGTCGACGGCCGGCGGTGCTTCGACCCGGAGACAGTCATAAAGCTGGGGTTCGTCTATCGAGGCGTTGGGGCGAAGAATAGATGAATGGCCCGGTGACCTACAGAGGCCACAGAGTGCGATAGCACACGAGCATCGCCTGGAGCTGAACAGCGGGACCCTCTGTGGGACTGCCGTGCGTGTCCAACGTGCGAATCGAGGATCGTAAAAAAACCAGAGCCGGAGGCACAACTCTACCCGCTATTTCAATTTCGAGTTCCAATAAGGACCGTGTGATAGAGCGCAACGTCTTCGGCACCCAGAGCGTGAGTAAGACTTTCAACCTTGTGCTTGCTGGACCCGCCCTAATAGGCTTGAGGACGTAATAGTTGCCGTATTTGCTATCCGAGAATCGCGTGACGATCTGCGGTCCGGTGATCTGCCTCAAGTACCCGCTCTTCACGTACGCGTCAACCCCCGTGCATTCAATTCTCGTAAGTTGATGTGGAGCCGATCCAGGGGGGTCTCACTAGGTAAAAAGTGATCGTCAAGGTTGTACGCCCTTATTGAGCTTACGTTCACTTAGTTTTTCTCAAAGACAAATTCACTCAGGTCGACTCTTTTTTGGCTTTCGACAATCTCTCAAAAATCCTCACGCGATGTCCTTCATGCATAACGTCGCCGTCGAGGGCCGCTTAGGTCGCCTGACAGCGCGCTCACCTACGGCAAGCTAAGGCACGCCCGCGCCGCAGTGAGCGACAATCTTAAGTTGAACTCTTACTGTTATCGGGCTCACCTGCAAGAGCATGGGCCGCTCGACCTACCCTTAAGTTGCAGCAGTCTAATTCTGCAATAGCCTATTCTTTAAGGTTGTATTCGGTCCAGACCTGGCACAACGGGCACTTACATGCATGGATTTGTGCTGTTTCTTTACCCTCACCGGTTGAGATAGATCTTTCAAAGCGATCGGCGACACGCCTAGTTGGCCTTTAGGGTCCTAATCAATTCGCCATTAGTTAGATACATCACATTATCGTGCGCCGCTATATATGCGAGAACTTCGTCTAGTTCGTCCCATAATCCGAAGCGCTCGATTTCCCACGAGTGCCCGAACAGGTGAAATATGCCGCCGTTTTTGCGCACATAGTCAAAATATGCAGTTGCTAAGTCTATCCACGACTTTCGAACATTTTTAACCACCATTGATATTCCTGCAAGGTTGGCAAAGAAGCTGGAACGCGCGATACTACCGATCGCCTTCCAAAATGAATACGGATTCGCAGGCACGGTGGCCCAGAGCCGATAGAAATCGACGGGCCTTAGGACCCGGAAACACTCTATGGTCCTTGCGCCGATGAAACCAGACTCTTTCACCAAACTGACTATTTCTCTCGTATACTTTCCGCGAGGATAACAAAAAACTTCAACTTCTTGATTAAGAAGGGCGCTTAATTCGTTCTTTCCTCCGAGTATCTCCCTCTTAGCTTCGCGAAGTGGCACTGCGGTCAAATCTGGGTGCGTCAGCGTGTGTGCCCCTATTTCAAAATGGCGCGCCAGCTTCTTGAGCTCGTTGTCGTCGATTCTGTCGTAATTATCAGGTTTCCAAGGCACGTAAAAAGTAGCTTGTACCTTATGCTTGTTGAGCAAGCGTGACAACTCGCAATCGAGCGGTGCACCATCATCCCAGCTTGTGCTGACAACGCTTTGTGGCTTAGTTACGAACTTTTTTCTGGTCATAATCCCGCACCTAGAGACGAGGGGGTACTATCGCACCTAGCGAAGAAGGAGCACTATGTCTGTTGTAATGATGCACATGGTTATTATACTAGCGTAAGAGTCTTCATTTTAAGCCACTCCGAACGAATGGATCATCACGCTCGCTCGCCTGAATTGTTCCTGGCAGCACTGGCGAGCTCAGATAACGTCGGCTGGACAATCAATTTTGGCTGAACGCTGGGCGCACCAATGCTGCTGTTCGTTGCGTCGGTTTGTAGGCTGCTAGGCAATTCCCGTGATGTACCAAGATTTTGCCATCGTCAAACTCACAAATACCTCTACCAAAAGGCGTTTATTGCGTGCCTCGCTGATGCCGCTCTTGCCCTGTTGTCAAGCACAAGCGGTGGTCGTCAAGTGTCTGGATCGGTCTCTCAAAGCTCTCGACGCGCGGTGTGAGTTCTTGCGCGCGTCATGCGACGACGTTGACGTAGAGGCCCGTGTAGGACTTGGCGTAGGTGGTGTCGCCGGGGAAGACGGGCTGGTAGTAGTAATTGCCCGGCGTGGATTCGCTGAGAGTGAAGGTGTAGGTGCCGTTGGTGGCGGTGGTGGTGGTGCCGTCGGGGCTCCAGGTGCCTGACGGATCTATTCTGCCGAGGTTGATGG
>Ga0224517_1000061_pt1 | contig 21562 bp, 19 predicted proteins | sample IRFST100metaG_FD_179886 | JGI IMG/M metagenome (GOLD analysis project Ga0224517, IMG submission 179886)
GCCGGAAGGGTACCGTTTGATGGTGCCGCTCATTTTCGGCTATCCGGTGAAAGATATCGAGACACCGCCGCCACGCGATGCGGACGTCATATTTAAGTGGGTACCGTAAATCGCGCGCAAAAAGAAGAGCACTCTTATGCAAAACGTAATTTTTGATGGTCGGTAGTGCAGACGCGAGAAAGTCTAAGAAAGATTTTTGAAGAAGTGCTCGTCTAGTTGGGAGGCGTTCTGGTATCTCTGTGGAAACCGGATACGTGACCTGCATGCTCTAGCGAAGCAATACTTAGGTTGCGTGGTATTCGTCATAGTGCTTCCATCATAGCCTGACTTCCTTTTTTTGCCGCATGAGGTTGCCTTACATGCTGCTCCGTCCCTAGAAAGACGCCGATGTAGCTCTCTTTTGGCGAAATAAAAAGCGGCGAAATAAAAAGCGATCCGGCAAGCTTATAACTAGCATAAGGTAGCTGGGCATCGCGTGTATGTCACTTAGCCGCCGTAGCGTCGTCCGGTGCGTGTTTCGGCCGCATAAACGAGATGATCGCGGCGAGCGCAGAGATGGCCGCTGACACAAGAAATGCCTGGTGCATGCCGAGCTCAAAGGCTGCCAAGACCAGCGGGTCGCCGCTCAACCCCCCGCCGTACAGAAAGACGTGGTACAAGAGCGCTATGGGAAGTGTGCTAAGGACGAGGGGGAATGCGATCGCGATAGCGAGCATCTGACCGGTATTCTGGACCATCGTCCGGATACCGGACGCCGCACCACGCTCGTTCGGCTGCACGGCGCTCATCGCCGCGTTCGTATTTGGCGACCAGAAGATGCCCGATCCAGCCCCTATGAGAGCCATTAAAACGGCCAGCACCCAATACGGCGTCGTGCTCACGATAGTAGCCATCCCAATGAGCGCCCCGGCGTCGATAAGGAGTCCGCCTGTGGCGAGGTAGCGGGCCCCATAGCGGTCAGAAAGGCGCCCTGAAATCGGCGCGGTGACCAAGAGCGCGGCGCCGAAAGGCGTCATGAGAATGCCTGTTGTGAGGGGGTCAAGTCCGTAGGGCCCCTGAAAGAAAAAGATGAGGACGAAGAGCACGGCACCGCGAGCCAGGCCACTGAGCCCACTCGCCGCGGTGGCGTACGTGAAGACACGGTTGGAGAGGAGGTGAATGTTAAGGATCGGCTGACGGACGCGGCCTTCCACGAAAATGAACGCGGCGAACGACACCACGGTAACCACGCACATGACGTACACGACCCACACGCCCGTGGTGGGAAACGCATAGAGCGACACTGCGAGCAGGAGTGCTGTCAGCCCCGTCGTAAACGTAATGCCTCCAGCCCAATCAAAAATCTGATCCGCAAGCGGAACGACCGGGTCTCTGAGCTTGTACACCCCATAAATCGTGCCGAAAATGCCAATGGGCACGTTCACGAGAAACACGAGTCGCCACGAAATTGTGGTGAGCACGCCGCCCACAAGCGGGCCGAGGAGGAACCCCGCGGAAAACGCGACCCCGTTCACCCCAAGGGCGAAGCCGATGTTCCCCTTGCGAAAGGCGTCGGTGACGATCACGACGCTGTTGGTCATGAGCAGTGCGCCGCCGACGCCCTGTATCATGCGGTACACCAACAAGTCAACGCCGTGGAACTGCGGCAGCGACAGCCCGCACAGCAGTGACCCGACAGTGAAGATGACAAAGCCGATGTTGTAGAGGTTCTTACGTCCCAGTATGTCCGCGAGCCTGCCCACCACGGGTACAATGGCCGCGACGATAAGCAGGTACCCCAGGAGTACCCACATCATGGTGATAAAACTCGCCTGCAGGTCTGCTAAGATCGTGGGCAGCGCGATGATCACAGCTGACCCATCGATCGACGCCATCAACACGCCAATGGTCGTTACGGAAAGCGCAATCCACTCGTAGCTGATGCGCGATTGCGTGTTCTCTTCGAGTGTCATTTTGTGTCCTTCAGACTTTTCTGACTATTTCGTCTTAGGCTCGAATCGCGAGATCTCGTAACCAGGCGGCTGTTAAAGGAGACTCGTAAGCCTCGATGTGGTAGCGGGAAAGAACAGTATTGAGGCTTGCCACGGTACCCACACCAGCGAGCACTGAAGACGGAACTTTGTCGATTTTATCTGGCGCATAACGTTAGAATATTAGAATGAAAAGGAAAGCCACCTGCGATTCTTAGAGGCTATATAAGTGATCTTCTGGGGATGTTTTATGTAGCACAGTCTTGTGTGGACCAGTATTGTATAAAAAACACTCGTTAACCCATCTTTACAGCTACGGTTAATCCGTCGCCTATTGGTAGTATCGTACTCTCTAAAAAGGAGCTATCGGCGACCATTTCATTAAACTTTTGTATGGGTGCAACGGAACGAGTCCCCCTTCCATCCAGCCCCATAACAGGAAACAGCGTGTCTTCTGCCAAGAGGAGTCCGCCAGGCCTTAAAACACGAACGCAATCGTCAAATAACAAAGGGTACAGCTCTTTATCACCAACATCTTGAAATATTAAATCAAAGTGTTCTCGAATTCGGGGAACTATTTCGCGTGCATCACCAATTTTCACTTCAATATTCCGTGCAACCCCAGCACGTTCAAAATTCTTCATCGCTTGCTGTGCAACGTGTTGCTCGTACTCAATAGTAAGGATTTTGCCGTCACATCCTTTCACAGCATTAGCTATTGATACTGTTGAAAATCCTATACTCGTTCCAATTTCTAAAATCCTTCGTGCACGCGTCAGTCGAGTTAAGACATAAAGCATCCTCGACACGTCATCATCCACTACCGTTCCGAATTCCTGTAACTCCGTAGCCTCAATGTACCCTTTTTTGCTGAACGCCCTTTTTTCGTAGAGCGCGTCAATGTAAGAGGTTGCTTTTTTTAGATCCATAGTCACTCCTTAATCATAAACCATTATTTTTCTTCTCTATTTTATCGAAGGGCATATTAAAAGCGGGTCAACAAATGCAGCCCGATTGCCGGTTTTTGTCTAGTTGCTTCTAAAAGGATCTTTGGGCCCTGTTTACTGGCGTGATCTCTTGCCTATTCCAGACAGCACAGCCCTTCGCTCATGCTCAGGGAAATTGCGGCGAAATCATAGAAGGAATTTCCTTCAGAGCCCCTAGGCCCGGCATAAGGAGCGTCCTCCGCTCCGGTCCCGCAACCACTGTGCGCTATACGCTTGACCTGATTTCGTTTATTACACGCCTTATTATGCCTTGGAGAGAGACGCCGTGCGCGCCGTGCCGCATGGTGTAATTCGTGTAATTCGCGAAGGCTGCCGTCGCATTAGCGGTTGAGTTTGTTGACGCGTTAAAGGTCGCTGGGTGAGGATGCCCTCCGAAAGCCGGAATAAATACTAAGAGAAGCACAAAAACGACCACTATACCGAGCACGATCTTAATACTCGTTCTCATTTCGTGATCCTCCTAGTAAAAAGCATATATGTAAAATCAAAGCGGCTTAAACGTATCTGCTCGCCGATTCGGGCCCTGGCCGCCCTCAATTTAGAGCGATACGCAAGCGGAGCTGCAACAAAGGTTATGTGAATATCACACTTTAAACTATCTGCTAAAGCTCTTTTACCTCTGGCTTTCCTGGAGTGCACGGTTCCAATAGACGTACAACCGGGCAGCCTATAGATGGATGACAACTGACTTTTTTTTTGCCGGTAAACCAACTGAAGAAGATCCAAGGCAACGCTTCTTTTTCCGGTAACCAACAAGCCTGTAATCGAACAGACGTCAGACAGTGGATTCACATCATTTGTGTTTAGGCTAAATCCAAACGAAGGGTCCAGTGTGTCACCTTCAGATGCATCGCGTTCTGCAACGTCAATCCACCGCAACCAACAACTGCTCCCATCTTTTATAAAAAAACTAAACGGAGCCCGATTTGGCGTTTACCGGGAGTCGAGTTTAAATAGGTCGTTTAAATAGTTCTCTTTATCAAATAAATGATTCGTGGTAACATGGTACAACATCGGAACACGAAGTCCGTTACGATCGACAAACTTGCAGCGCCCTCGTGCTGGCCCACGGAGATCGAAAGGATCGATCTCGAGAAGGAATGCGTTTTGAAAGAATGCGAGGGGACAGAATAAGAGTGGGGCGGTCTGTAAAGGCCCTACGCAGACCCCGCGCGACGTCGTGAATACGACAAGGAATACAAGCAGAGGCAACGGCCCCAGCAGCTTGCTATTATATGCTTCGAACCTGAACTTGTGGGACCCACAACAATGAAAGCATTATTGCTACGCGTCGGCATCGACAAGGGAAGCGGCGGAACCTATGGTCCAATTTTTGAGGACGGATCGTTCGAATTCGTTCCTGCTCCTGAGACGTATCGATCGTGCACGGCCACCACGTACGGCGAACGAATCGGTAGGAAGGGAAAACCGCTCTCGACCTACGTGCCACCAGCGCTCAGGCACGTGCCCATGCACGATGATCCTGAGTTCGAAACGTGCACCTACGGTGACACCACGGCAAAACGTCGATACCTCCTTGAGTTGAGCGAGGAGGATCTGCTCGTTTTTTACGCGGGACTAAAGCCGTTTAACCACGACAACGATGACTATCCCGAAGCGCTGTACTTCATCGGCTATTTCACGATCGAGCACGTGATCGATTTCAACTGGTTGTCAGCGTCTGAACGAGCCGCGTATCGCCAGCGTTATCCGTCCAATGCTCACATCAAGCGCGGATACGCCTTCGAGAATCTTGTGATCGTCGTGGGCAGCAAAAACAGCAGACTGTTGCACCACGCGCGGCTGATAAGCCAGAAGAAACCCGACACAAGCGCGCGGCCTACGTACGCGCTGTCACCTGAGATGGAAGAGTTACTCGGAATCACCGGATTCATTCAACGAAGCATACCGCCGCGATTTGTCACACAAGCGCATAAAGTCGCTCGTTTGGTGCGGTTGCTCGACTCGTCGTGATCCGGCTCCGCTCCGTTCTTCTGCCGAAGCTGGACAACGCAGCGTTTGATGCGTCATCCTAACGGACTAACGTCGCCCAATGTGCTGTGCGTCTCGCCGCGCTCGTTCCACGCTCCCTATCAGTTCTAGTAGCACTGCGTGGACGCAAGCAGCAATTTGTAAGGGGCCTGTTTCATCTCGCATGTATCCATCTGTGGCCGAATCGCTTTGAAACGGTGCGTCTGCCGACCGGGGATAATCCCGCAGCACGAACGCGCCGAAAGTAAAAGAAAAAAGAAGGGGGGTTAGCGCTTCCTCTTTACCACATAAGCGGCGATTACGAGCCCGACAAATACGAGTCCGACAAATACGAGTCCGACCTCCAAAGCGGGCGTCGAACCCGTGGCCGCAGCTGCGTTGCCGATGGCGTAGACGTTGTCGTCATAGCTCCCCACGTAGACCGTGCCGTTGGCAACGGCGGGGGAGGAGGGCACCTCGTTTCCGGTCGTGTAGTTCCACGTTACCTTGCCGGTAGTCGCGTTGAGCGCGTAGAGGCTGCTATCCTCGCTCCCCACGTACACGACGCCGTTGGCGACCGCAGGAGAGGAGAGCACTTCGTTTCCGGTCGTGAAGCTCCAGAGCTTGGTGCCGTTATTCGCGTTCAGGGCATATGTGTTGTTGTCATCGCTCCCCACGTAGACCGTGCCGTTGGCAACGGCGGGGGCTGAGTACACCCCGTCTCCGGTCGTGTAGTTCCAGAGCTTTGTACCGTTATTCGCGTTGAGAGCGTAGAGGTTGTTGTCCTCGCTCCCCACGTAGACGACGCCGTTGGCGACCGCAGGAGAGGAGAGCACGGCGTTTCCGGTCGTGTAGTTCCAGAGCTTTGTACCGTTATTCGCGTTGAGAGCGTAGAGGTTGTTGTCCTCGCTCCCCACGTAGACGACGCCGTTGGCGACCGCAGGAGAGGAGAGCACGGCGGCTCCTGTTGTATAGTTCCACACGTTCGCCCCGGTGGTGGCGTTGAGGGCGTATAGGTTGTTGTCATCGCTCCCCACGTAGACCGTGCCGTTGGCGACCGCAGGAGAGGAGAGCACGGCGGCTCCGGTCGTGAAGCTCCACGTAAGCTTGCCGGTGGTGGTGTTGAGGGCGTATAGGTTGTTGTCATCGCTCCCCACGTAGACCGTGCCGTTGGCAACGGCGGGGGATGAATAAACCTCATTTCCGGTCGTGTATCCCCACACTTTCGCCCCTGTAGTGGCGTTGAGGGCGTATAGGTTGTTGTCATCGCTCCCCACGTAGACCGTGCCGTTGGCGACCGCAGGAGAGGAAAGCACGGCGGCTCCGGTCGTGAAGCTCCACGTAAGCTTGCCACTTAGCGCGTTACTCCCCGCCACAGGGCTGTAATCACCGGTGTGCTGGGCGTTGTACTGGAACTGGATCGTACCGTACTGTGCTCCTGTAGGAACGGCTGCAACGCCTGCAAATAAGACACCAATGACGAAGATCGCTAAAGAAACTGAGGCGATTTTGTAGACGCGCATGATTGCCTCGTGCAATGTTCCAAGACACCAGACGCCTGAGAACGTGTCAGAAGATACGATAAAGGCTTCGGTTCAAATAAGTGATTCTCTGTCTTTGCATCTGGGCGCTTGTCGTGCTCCTGTTACCCGGAACGGTCTTAGTCGCGTTAGGTCCAGGCGGCTCTGATTCGGGCACCAGCAGCTCCGATAGCGCATTAATAACTCCTTGTTAATCCACAGACGTCGACCACGGTATACATGCGTCAGCATATACCACCTGCGCGTAAAGAAAAAGGAGGTGGATTGGGTTAGCTCTTCCTCCTTACTACGTAAGCGGCGATTACGAGTCCGACAAAAACGAGTCCGACAAAAACGAGCGTGACCTCGAAGCCGGGCGTAGCACTCTGACTTGTGGCCGCGGCAGCGTTGCCGATGGCGTAGACGTAGCTGTCAAAGCTCCCCACGTACACCGTGCCGTTGGCGACGGCGGGAGAGGAGGACACCTCGTCACCGGTCGTGAAGCTCCACGTCACCTTGCCGGTGGTGGCGTTAAGGGCGTAAACGTTGCTGTCATCGCTCCCCACGTACACCGTGCCGTTGGCGACGGCGGGAGATGAGTACACGCTGCTTCCGGTCGTATAGTTCCACAGCTTCGCGCCGGTGGTAGCGTTCAGAGCGTAGACGTTGTTGTCCTCGCTCCCCACGTAGACCGTGCCGTTGGCGACGGCGGGGGAAGAGTACACCCCGTCTCCGGTCGTGTAGTTCCACAGCTTCGCGCCGGTGGTGGCATTGAGGGCGTAGGTGTTGTTGTCTTGGCTCCCCACATACACCGTGCCGTTGGCGACGGCAGGAGAGGAGAGCACGGCGCTTCCGGTGGTGTAGTTCCAGAGCTTGCTGCCGTTATTCGCGTTAAGGGCGTAGGTGTTGTTGTCATCGCTCCCTACGTAGACGACGCCGTTGGAGACCGCAGGAGAGGAAAGCACGGCAGCACGGGTCGTGTAGTTCCACACGTTCGCCCCGGTGGTGGCGTTAAGGGCGTAGGTGTTGTTGTCATCGCTCCCTACGTAGACTACTCCGTTGGCGACAGCAGGGGAGGAGAGCACGGCGCTTCCGGTCGTGAAGGTCCACACGTTCGCCCCGGTGGTGGCGTTAAGGGCGTAGGTGTTGTTGTCATCGCTCCCTACGTAGACTACTCCGTTGGCGACGGCGGGGGAAGAGTATACCTCGCTCCCGGTCGTGAAGGTCCACACGTTCGCCCCGGTGGTGGCGTTAAGGGCGTAGACGTTGTTGTCCTCACTCCCTACGTAGACGACGCCGTTGGCGACCGCAGGAGAGGAGAGCACGACGCTTCCGGTCGTGAAGCTCCACGTCAGCTGACCATTCGACATGTTGCTCCCCGCCACAGGGCTGTAATCACCGGTGTGCGCAGCGTTATACCGGTATTGCATCGCATCGTACTGCGCGGCGGCAGGAACAGTCGCAACGCCTATAAACAAGACGGTAACGAGAAGGATGACTACAGAACTTGAGACGGTTTTGTATGCGCGCATGATTGCCTGTCGCAATGTTCGCAGACACTAGACGCCTGAGAACGTGTCAGAAGAAAGTATAAAGGCTTCGGTTGAATGTGACCGTAGAAACTGTGAACGGTGTTTAAGTGGTCAAAAAATGAATGCCTCCGAACATGCTTTTTGCAAAATTGGCACTGTAATCGGACTTTGACGAGGCAAAAGGATTGGGAAAGTTTGCGATAAACGCCGCAGTAAGCGCCGTAGCAGTTAATAATAAGACGATTAATCCGAACGCAATTCGCTTCATAGCTTGCTGTATGTCTTAAACGTAAGCAGTTAACCAAATAAAACTACCTTTTTGGGTATTTCCACACGGTGCGCATTACGTGGATCTTTTAGTTTCAACGCGGCTCGCGTACAGGGCCCTGGCAGTTCAAAAGCCCCCGGCCCAAAAAAAGGTGTGGTCTGCTGTTCAGCTCGTCGCACTGTTATGCGACACAACATAAACGCCCCCCCTGGCGCGGGCCCTGTTGCAAGGAAAAGGGGTATATCGTCGACCCTTTCATGAGTACGTAAAGGAGGCATGTCGAATGGTCGCAATGCCAGAAAAGGTAATAGAAAATATCAGAGCGATGAATACCGTCGTGGTAACGACGGTAAGCGATGCGGGCGTACCCAACGCGGTTCCCGTAGCGTCGATTGTCGTGCGCGATCCCGAAACGATCCTTATCGGCGACAACTTCTTCAAAAAGACGGCTGAAAATGCGAAGAAAGCGAACTGCAACGTAGCCGTCACGTCGTGGATCGGAAGGGAGGGCTATCAGGTGAAGGGCACGGGCAACTACGTGACTGACGGCCCCGACTATGAGACGATTAAGCAGGTCATAAAGGCGATGAACCCCAACTTGCCGGCAAAAGGCTGCATCGTCATGAAGGTCACCGACGTGTTTGACGTCGCTCCTGGACCCAACGCGGGAAACAAGATCGCTTAAGATCGGCGTTCCGGTATTTTAGCGAGCGTGCTGGATAGCGTGCGTGTTCGCAGAGGGTTACGTATCGTCAGGTGGCGCTCTATTGCGTCGCGACACTAGCCTACTTCCGAGGTACCTGTGGAGTGCAAAGGCACAAATAGCCGGAAACGGAAAAACGCGTTGGCCTCCGAGAAGAGCCCGTATCTGCTCCAACATGCTGACAATCCCGTCAACTGGTATCCGTGGGGGCGGGAAGCGTTCGACAAAGCACGGCACGAAGACAAGCCTCTGTTTCTGTCGATCGGGTACTCGACGTGCCACTGGTGCCACGTTATGGCCCGTGAATCGTTCGAGGATCCCGAGATCGCGCAAATGATGAACGACGCGTTCGTGAATGTCAAGGTCGACCGGGAGGAGCGGCCGGACATCGACGACGTCTATATGGAAGTCTGTCAGGCAATGACCGGGCTACGAGGCTGGCCCCTCAGTATAGTAATGACACCTGACGCCAGACCATTTTTCGCGACCACGTACATCCCGAAGGAGACGCGGTTCGGGCGAACTGGGATGCGGGAGCTCGTACCGCGCATACAGGAGACATGGCGTCAAAAAAGGCCTGAGATCGACACGTCTGCGGCGGAGATCGTTTCCGTGCTCCGTGCGTCATCGCTCCAGCCCCCGGCCGGGGATATCAACGCGTCAGCGATTCAGACAGCGTACGAAGAGCTCATCTGCCTCTTCGATGATGTGCACGGAGGGTTCGGGAGCGCTCCGAAGTTCCCTTCCCCGCACAGCCTTACGTTTCTGCTCCGCTATTGGAAGCGAACAGGTGAGCGCAAGCCGATGCAGATGGTGGAAAAGACGCTTCAAGCGATGCGGCACGGCGGACTCTATGACCACGTGGGATTCGGTTTCCATCGATACTCCACTGACGCTGAATGGCTCGTCCCGCATTTCGAGAAGATGCTCTACGACCAGGCACTCCTCGGGCTCGCGTACGGTGAGGCCTATCAGGCAACCGGGAACGATGAGTATGCGCGGGTCGTTCGGGAAGTGTTTTCGTTTGTTTCACGCGAGATGACGTCATCTGAAGGGGGCTTCTACACCGCTATAGACGCTGACAGTGAAGGAGAGGGGGGCAAGTTCTACCTGTGGCGCCTCGAGGAGCTTGAGCGAGGGCTCACAGAGAAGCAAACAGAACTCGCCCGTATTGTGTTCAACGTCAAGCCCACAGGCAACTACAGCGACGAAAGCAGGGGAGAGCGCACCGGCAAGAACATACTTCACATGACGCGATCGGTCACAGCGCTCGCAACAGAACTCAAGATGGACGAAGAAACCCTCAGAAACCACATTGAGTCAATCCGACAGACGCTCTATGAACTGAGGGAGAAGCGCGCGCATCCGTTGCGGGATGACAAAGTGCTTGCTGACTGGAACGGGCTCATGATCGCTTCGCTCGCTAGAGGCGCGCGCATTCTTGGGGAGCCAGCGTATGCCGTAGCGGCAGCGAAGGCGGCCGATTTTATCCTCGAGCAAATGCGCGACCGTGAAGGTCAGCTTCTTCACCGTTATCGGGAGGGCGAAGCGCGGGTCACCGCGTCGTTGAATGATTACGCTTTCCTTATCTGGGGCCTATCGGAACTGTACGAAACGACCTTTGAGACGCGCTACCTTGCAGCAGCGCTTGAGCTTCTGGAGCACGTGCTGACGCATTTCAAGGATGATACAAACGGCGGGTTTTACTCGACCGCCGACTATGCGGAATCGCTCATCTTGCGCACGCGAGACGTGTTCGACGGCGCACTCCCCTCGGGTAACTCGGCGATGCTGATGAACCTGACGTTTCTTGGCCATCTAACGGGGAGGTCGGAGTATTTCGATGATGCTTCGAGACTGGGCCGAGCACTTGCACACGAAGTCGACCGGGTCCCACAAGCCCACACGCACCTCCTGAGCGCGCTTGATCTCGCCCTCGGTCCCTCGTATGAGACGGTTATATGCGGCGACTCGCGCTCAGAAGATACCCAACGCATGCTGATGGCGCTTAACAAGGATTTCCTGCCGTATAACGTTGTAATTTTCCGTCCCGCAGAGACAGAGCAGCCTGAAATCGCGGAAATCGCTCCTTTTACGAAGTTCCAGACGTGCATCGACGGGAAGCCCACCGCGTACGTCTGTCAGAATTACGCGTGCAGCGTGCCAACGACGGATACTGCTGAAATGCTGCGCATGTTGGAAAAAGGGCGTCGTGGCAATCGCTGATAAGTTTCGTGAAATTAGTCAAAGTGAGCAGATCTGGAACTGCAGACCCAAATTCTGGAGACGTGTACTCTTTACGGCTTCGTTCAGGGTTCGAAACGCCATATGTATACCTGGTCATCAGTACTCTGCCTTCTTTTTCCCCGCTCCACTTTACGGGATATCCGCGAGCTGTTGCACGAAGCTATCGGCGAGGGGCAACTCATCGGCGGCTATTTCTGCATAAACTGCGCCGATGAGTAATCCACAGCGCCACATAGCCTTTTTGCACAGTTATCAAAAAAATAAATTGGACCGGTGAAAGACGGTAATATAACTTGAGCGTTGTCGTTTCGCTGTGGCCCAGCTTTTGTCGTGTAATGAAAACAGGTTGTTTCTTGGAAACGACGCTAAACCACTAAGTGCGGGAGGTTACGTTACACAGGGGCCTTGCCGAACACTGCGTCAAAGACTTCGCCCATCAACGATCTGGTCATTCGGCTCTCGCGCTCGTGGAGCCCTGCAGCAGACATCAAGGCGCGGACTTCAGCTGTCGGTGTGCCGTGCTCCGCTCGAGTCGGCTCGCGAATATATGTCTGCCGTGCAGCTTTATTTCGGCCCTTGGAGCTCACTACGTCGTTCTTCTTTGAGCTTCGACAGCCTCTGAGTAATCACACGAACTGCAGCGCGAACGCTGCAACTTTTTAGTCATTTTGCAGCGCCTCGCCGCACATCGTTTATACCACTTCGGGGAATTAATAAAACTGTTGCCAGCACGCAACTCTGTAGGTGTTTGTGCTGCAATTTAAGTCACACTTGCAGCGACTTTGCACCAGATTGAAAGAGCAAACGAGGGGAGTGCATGGCGCAAGAAAGCGGAAAAATTCGTTATTCGGTTGCATTGGCGTCCGACTTGGCGTCGCGTCACAAAGAGCAGGCCGCAACTGAGGGTAAATCGCTCTCGGCGTTCCTGGCTCAGATAGTCGAAGAGCGCTACGCAGAGAAAAAAACACTGGCCGATTACGGACGTGAAATGGAAGTACTGCAATCCAATTCTGAGAAAGCGTTGCAGCTACAACGCGCGGAATACGAAAAACAAGTCCAAAATCAGCGTGCGGAACGCGCAATTATAGTGCAACGCGTTCGCGCCGAACACGAGAAAAAGATTGAGAAACTTATCGCTGAGCATGATACTGAGACACAGCAAATCCGCGCCGACGGCGAGAAACAAATGCGACAGCTTACGGCAGACCGTTCTGCGAGTATCCAACAGCTGGAGAACTCGCTCGAAGAACTTGAAAGTGTTACGCAGAAGCTCGATGCTAATCTGAAAGAATCTGGAGAGCGCAACCGCGCGATGATGGAACAGCTACGGGAATCAGAAGCCGCGCACCAAACGGTTGTGATTGACCTGCAGCACCGCGTTGAACTCATAGAAAAAGACAAAGCAGGCCTCGAAGCGGCACTACAAGTTGAGAAGGGCCACTCGCTCGAATTGAAAGCCGATAAGGAGACCCTGCAGAAGCAAGTTGAATTGCTGACGGTGCGATTACCCACCCAGGGTCGGTTTTTGGTCTCGGATATTCGGCCCGAAAAAGACAACCGTTAAGCCGAAAATAATCCACAGGATCTGGTAACATGGAAGAAGCAGACCGCATGATGTGTGAAAAATGCATGGCCATTAACGACGCAAACGCTGAATTTTGCAGACGATGTGGCGAACCACTACCACAGAATGCGCCAATGCCTGAACCTCAGCAGCAAGACATCACGCACTACAGGCCAAGCGCCGAGCTGCCTGAGCCACCCCGTAACGCACTCGATGAGTTGATGCACCTTGGCATTGGGAGGCTCATCGAATTTGGCATACGGTTTGGATTCGTTCTCGCAATCGCTGAAGTTATCGCGCTTGTAGTCATCGTCATCATCGTCATCGTGGTTACAGTTGTATTGACGCTGCTCGGCATTGGCATAGGAAACCTCTTGTTAGGGAACTTAACGTCTTTGGGGCGAGTGTGAGGCTTCACAGCGTCAAATTGATGACTTATTTGCAATGTCGAAGCGATGGCCAAAGGTGGCCCATTAATTGGGACCATAAAAAGTGGTAACCTGGGGGTGTCAGATCGCCCTAGGCAGGGCAGCGCCCTCGTACGAGATCTCCTAGGTGGCGGGTTATCGCCAGCAGCAGAGGGGTCACTAACCAGCCCGTCACATTCTGCGCGTGGAACGGGGCGTGCCTTGACACAACGCGACGGCGAAGAGGCCCCGGCCAACACCCACCACGAGTCGCACGATGAGCAGTGCCTGTCTCCGCTGCTGGCACAGAGCAGGCCTACACGCTAATGACACCGCAAAAACTAGGGAGTCACGCGTGCCCCCGCACCTCATATGACTCGTGGTTGCGGCGATATTCACCGTGACACGAACGTTTTGGAACTCGTTATTCGCTCAGGCTCTTTCGTGCGTCGGTCGAAGCACGCTGTTCACGGCGTTGGCGAGGCGCTCTGCACACGTGTTGCAGTTCGGATCGTTGGTCGTGTTCACGCAGCCGAAGTGAGTCCATACAGACGGCGCCGTTTTTTATGCTCGTTACGTTCGTTGCCATAAGGTTCATCTCCGAGCTACCGTGCTCAGAATAGTTTCATAAGGCCGCGTGAGACAGGGATTGTGTGGGAAAGCGTGACAGCACGTTTGTGTCACACCAGCGTGCAAAAGCCGGAGAGTATAAGCGATACCCAGAAGACCACTTCCGCCCCGCGCTCCGCGGGTCAGTATCCTTAAGGCAAGCTACTCAAATACCACCGAAAAGAGGAGATAGGCAGACTATGGCGAGTATTCTTATAACCGGATGCAAAGGGGGCATCGGACTCGATGTAGCGTGCAGGCTGCTCAAGAGAGGACATAGAGTCTATGCAACCGTTCATAGAGAGAGCTCAGTCGATGAATTGCGAACTGTTTTGACGTCGTTTGGCGAGAACTTTGTGGTAGAAAAACTCGACGTCACTGCAGTGACCGACGTCAACAAAGTCGATGAGTGGGATATCGATGTCTTAATCAACAACGCCGCTATCGGCGATTCCGGGCCTCTAGCAGAAATAGACCCTCAAAGAGTTAGCGCGGTGTTTGAGACAAACGTGTTTTCAGCGCTGCGACTGACGCAGAAAGTACTGCCCAAGATGATCACAACCGGTGAGGGGCGAATTGTGTTCATGGGCTCAATGGCAGGCCTTATTCCCATGCCATTTTACGCACCATATGCCATGACAAAATCTGCCCTAGAAAGTGTCGCCTCCTCGTTGCGAACGGAACTGAAACCATTTGGAATCAAAGTGGTTCTCATCAACCCCGGGGGCTATAACACAGGCTTCAATCAGAAAAACCTGGCGAAAAAATACGAGTGGATGGACGCAAATGGTCTGTATAAAGATCACATGGAATACGTCCGCGAAGCGGGAGAGCGACTCATAAAGCGCGAGGTACAAGACACGGGCAGCATTGCAAAACAAGTTGTTAAGGCGGTCGAATCCCGGCGGCCAAAGCGGAGATACGTTGCTCCTAAATGGGAATGGATCTTTCTTCCACTCGTGCGCAGGTTTGGCTAAGTTCCATATCACGTGGCACTCTGGTGCGCTGTCTGCGATGCTCCCTCGCATGACAGAGGGCCCCCATCGGTGGCAAAGACGACGTTGCGGTGCGCGTGCTAACCGGCGATAAGAAATAGTTAATACTCCTGACGGCAGTTTCTATCACGCAATGGGCATACTATCAGACCTTCTCGTACTAGCCCTGATCCTTATTATCGTGTTCCTAGCGATCACTATAGTCATCCACTTGCTTCCCTTGTTGATACTTGTCGCGCTGGTGTTCTTTGTGGTGTGGCTCTTGTTTTTCCGAAGTCCCCGAAGACCGGTTGCGTATTAATTTCGCGCTTTGTTTCTTGGAGCTGAAAAGGAGACCCCGTAACGGACTTAGCGCAGGCTAGCATAAAGATTCCACGAACGGGCTGAAGGTGGTGGGGCGCCCAAGCTACTCGCTATGGCGATAAAGGCATATTGAAGAAGAACAAGACAGCCCAGCAGAGATGGTCTATCAAACGGAACTATTCACGACGACGACTGCAGCCTCAATATTCTTTGTCGTGTACGCGCTGTGGCTGTTGAGCGAACTCGTGGTCGGGGGCATTATCCCGCGCTCGCGCCGCCGCGGCGCTCCGATCAGATACGAAGACAAGAGTTCCCGCCTACTGATATCACTGAGCATGTTTGTGTCCCTTGTGATCGCCTTCCTCTTTGCCTCGGCTGGTATTGCGTCGTTGCCAAGCTGGGCTTTCTATCTCGGTATCGGTCTGATGATCGCAGGTATTGTGCTTCGACAGTGGTCGATTGCCGTGTTGGGGCGTTATTTCTCGCGGACGGTCGGCGTTCAGGAAGGTCAGGCGGTGGTTGACCGCGGGCCGTATCGATTAGTCCGCCATCCCGCGTATACGGGATCGCTCCTCACCATGGTCGGGCTGGGGTTTGTGCTGCAGTCGTGGGGGGCCGTGCTCGTGCTCATAGCTTTTTTCGGGGTGGCCTTCGGCTACCGGATTCATGTGGAGGAAGGGGTTTTAGCATCGAAGCTAGGCGATGGATACGTCGCGTACGCGAAGAGGACGAAGCGGCTTATTCCGTTCGTTCTCTGAACCCTTGTGCGCAGCCACCATTCTTTTTTTGAACAATCGCTGGGCGCCGCCGAGCGGCATCTCGGATTATCGCCGCGGCGCACATTGACTTGTTTATGCTGCGAGTCCTCGGGGGGGCACTAATACCGTACCGAACCGCAGCGCGTGCCAGGTGGTCAGCATTTCGCGAGTTTGAGCCCAATGCCGGTTCCCGTCTTCAGGCGTATCCCAACCCGTGAACGAGGTTCGCACAGGCTCACGATAGCGTGCCTTTAATCAGCGCGCCGATCAAGAACACGGGCGTCAACAAAAAGATCGGGTAGGCGATCATGCGCTCCGTCCCGCCTTTACCTATTCCCAGCCAATGACCCGTGACGAGTAGGACAGTAGCAACGAGCGCGATGATCCCGAGGCCCACGCCCAAGTTGCTTAGGGCGTTGGTCGCCACGCTATACCCCCCAGGATACCGCGCTTCGGCGATGACTATCACGAGAATGAACTGCGCGGCACCTACAAAAAAGAGCGCCCCGAGGAGGGAGCGATTATCGATGCTCATTAGTACTCACCCAACGGTCACTGTTGCTTATTATCATAGGCAGTTCAGCCCATCACTATATGCCTTCGCATTTTGCACGGCGAAGCTAGCATTCGATAATAAGAACGTGCCGTGAAAGAAACTTCATTAGGCAAGGTCAGAATCTGTTAGTCAGCGAACTGGAATTAATTCAACGACTCGTGCTAATAAACTATTAATACGAGGGCAGGGCCTGTACGGTTATAGTAGATGATAGGATGCACGAACCTGTTACTCAGAACCGCTAGTGTAGACTCATCACGTCCAATCGAAGCAAGTGGAAGGCTCCATTATGCCGGGAACCACGGACCGGTCATCGTGTGGAGCGTTACAAAAAAGTGCAACCTCGCGTGCTCGCACTGCTATATTGATGCGGCGGATGCGGCTGCTTCCGATGAGCTGAACACCGATGAAGCGCACAAGCTCATAGATGATGCGGTGACCTTGCACCCCCCCGTCATGCTTTTTTCCGGGGGCGAGCCGCTCATAAGACGTGATACCGTTGAGCTCTGCACATATGCTGTCTCGAAAGGATTGCGAGTTGGCCTCTCTACCAATGGAACCCTTATCACACAAGATTACGCTCGAAGGATCGCAGAAGCGGGCGTTTCTTATGTCGGCGTCAGTATTGACGGGGTTGAAGCGACGCACGACAGGTTTAGAAACGAGAGAGGATCGTTTAGGAAAGCACTTGAAGGACTGAAAAACGCGAAAGATGCGGGCATAAAAACGGGCATACGGTTCACGGTCAACCGGCACAACGCCCCCGACCTGCCAGCAGTTACCGATCTTCTTATTAGGCACCAGATCCCCCGCTTTTGCCTGTATCATCTCGTGTACGCAGGGAGAGCAAGCGCCGAGATGGATATCACCAACGAGAAGCGAGTTGAGATGATGGACTACCTCATTCAACGAACTAAAACGCTTGCAGACCACGGAATCGAGGTACTCACCACCGACAATCACGCAGATGGCATTTATATACTGAATTCGATGGAAAGTGCCGATAAGAGCGCTGTGATGTCCCTCCTTGCAGCGCACGGGGGCTGCTCTGCAGGCCAGAAGATCGTCAACATCGATCCAAATGGAAACGTGCGGCCCTGCCAGTTCTGGGAGGGCGCAGTGGGCAACGTACGACAGAGCAGCTTGAGCACTATATGGAACAGCCAGAATGAACTCCTTTCGATGTTACGTGACAAAAAATCGCACCTTAGGGGGCGTTGCAGCACGTGTAGATATGTAGAGGTCTGCGGTGGCTGCAGGGTGCGGGCATCCAGAATGGGCGACCTCTGGGGAGCGGATCCAAGCTGCTACCTGAGCAATGAGATGATGCGAGGTGGCAGCACGTGAAGATGCCCGCCGTCGTGGCGTGGGAAGTCGCACGAGAATGTAACCTTGCGTGTGGCCACTGCAAGGCAGATGCAGGAGGAACCGGAAGAAGCGAACGAAGTGGCAGGAGAGAGCTTACCACTGATGAAGCGTGCACGTTTATCGACGAACTTTCAACGTTTCACCCGCTCCTCATCCTTACTGGCGGCGAACCGCTTTTACGAAAGGATATTGACATCGTGATCGAGCACGCTGCGACTTCTGGCGTGAGAGCCGCGCTTGCAACAAACGGGACGTTAGTCAACGAAAAAAGGGCGAAAATGCTTAGAGACGCGGGACTCACTATAGCCTCGATTAGCATTGACGGCGCAGATGCTCAGTCCCACGATTCGTTACGAGGTGTGAGTGGGGCGTATCACGACGCACTTAACGGGGCTAAAGCATTGAAAGAGGCGGGGATTACAGTTCAGATCAATACGACTGTCACAAACGCTAACGTGGCGTCGCTCCCTCGTATCTATGACATAGTGCGTGAATCCGGCGCATCGGCGTGGCACGTCTTTGCCCTTGTGCCTACCGGTAGAGGCCGTGTGACCGATCTCGTCTCAACGTCTGACTATTATGAGACACTCAGATGGCTTGATGAACGTGACAGGAATGGGGCTCTTCCCATACGACCAACGTGCGCCCCGCAGTACCGGCTAAAAGAGAGCCGTAAAGGATGCCTGGCGGGTTTGAGTTACGTCTTCGTTACGAGCAGCGGGACGGTCCAACCCTGCGGGTATTTTCCGGTACCGGTAGGAGACATACGACGGACGAACTTAAGCGAGATATGGAAGACCTCCGCCATTTTAGCGTCGCTGCGCGAACCTGCAGCATTTGCGGGAGCGTGCAAAACGTGCTGTTATTCAGACACGTGTAGGGGCTGCCGGGCACGGGCGCTCGCAATGAACGGTGATTACCTTGGTGACGACCCGTATTGTAGCGGTGTGTGGCAATGAGAACCTTTGATGCGATTGACTCACGACTGATAAATTTACTTCAGTACGAGTTCCCGCTAGCAAAAGAACCATTTAAAGAACTCGCGACGAGGCTCGACACTCCTGAAGACGAAATCCTTGCCAAAATTCGAAGGCTAAAGGCCGAGGGGGTGATAAGGGAGATCGGCCCAATCTTCAATTCAAAAATGATCGGGCTCGTAAGCACGCTTGTTGCCCTACGAGTTCCGGAAAACGCAGTCGATATGGCTGCTCAAATCATCAACTCGTATGCGGGGGTAACGCACAATTATGAGCGAGAAGGCGAGTACAACATCTGGTTTACCCTTGCCGCGGCATCAGACGAAGCGCTTGCCTCGACACTTGAAGAAATAAAAGGAAAAATACACCCCCTAAGTTCGCTTGTAGTCCCAGTCAAGCGAATTCTCAAGCTAAAAACGAATTTCAAGCTATAAGACGTGCACGCAAAGAGCAATTACGAAGCTGACAATCGAATAATACGGTGTTTGCACCGCGGTTTGGCAATTGAGAGTAGGCCGTTCCTCACACTTGCACAAGAGCTCGGAACAACAGAAGATGAGCTGTTAGAGGTCATACGTTCATTAATTGCTGATGGCGTCATTAGGCGGTATGGCGCGGTAGTGAGGCATGATCAGGTAGGATACTCGTCAAACGTCCTCGTTGCGTGGAAAATTCCCGAAGAGCGAATTGATGAATTTGAAGCGGTAATACAGGATCTAACCGAGGTAAGTCACGGGTATGAGCGAGTGAGCTACCCTGAATGGCGGTATAATGTCTACACAATGATCCACGGTCATTCAAAAGACGAATGCCTCAGTGTGGTAGAGCGTATCTCTAGCGCCATTAGGATAAAAGAGTACACATTACTTTTTACTAAAAGGGAATTTAAGAAGCGTAAACTCGATTTAGAGGGACTTTAGATCCAGTTAGAGTGTACGGCATCGAGAAGCATGGTGAAGTACAAGTCCCAGCCCTATATATAGGACCTCGCAAGGCCTTGCAGATGTGTCGAGATAACCAATAATTCCATTTTTGCTGTTTGTGCAATCTATTACGCAAATCGCTAGACGCTGATGGAAGACGAGATAAGTTATCAACAGTTAGCAGTTGGCTGATCCTGATACGACTGATTCCACCGCAGAGCCTTAATCATTTTAAGGACGCCTACGAAAAACGAATAGACCAGTTAATAGCCCGTAGGAAAGCGAGGGGACGAACAATGAATACCTTCTGTCTCTTCGTTCCTGATGAGATTACTTAAGCTGCCGCGACCGCTCGCGGTGGACGGCGTCGGAAAAAAAGAAGCCACACCACAAGGAGGAGGAACGCGACCACGATCAACAGCGGGATCAAGTGGATGATGATGATGATAGCGAAAAGCACGATCACCAAGACAAGTGCTATGAGCGCGAGGTCTGTCAGTGTGCCCATACGCTATTAGAGGCGCCCGCTCGGTATAAACTATCGTGCCCACCACTTTCGGTTTTTGAGGCTCTCTCATTTGGCCACTATTAGACAGGAACGTTTTTTGTGGTTGGCAACCTCACATATGCGTGATGCAGCAGGTCACATGATGACACTTTCTATGACTCTAACAGGGGTGCAGGTATGAGCGACGAGCGGATAGCCACCTTAGAAAGACGCGTGAAAGAATTAGAGACGTGTTGTGAGAAGCTCAAAGCCTATGTGGACGACTTAGACAAGCGGAAGGCGGATCGAACGGCTGATCGACCGCTTGTGTACTTTCAACCAGCAGAGGTCCCGCATTTTGAAGGCAGCCAAGGCGAGCTCACGAGGCAGCAAAGACTATAGTGGTTTCGCATGCGCCGTGTTGCGTTACGGCTGTTGCCTGTCGCACGTAATCTTTCGAAGCGAGAACGCTAGCGGGCTTCAACCGTCCATCAGATCTTGAAAGGGTGCTTGAAATGACGAAACAGCAAAAGTCGGATTGGCGAAAGGAAATGTTATTACCTCGTGTCACGAATAAAAAGCCCAACTGTTCTTCGTCACATGTTGGAAGATATTAGCAACTGGGTAACTGTCGTCAGCTGGATTGTCACCTTATTCGAGGTCGTAGGCGCCGTCATCATCTTCTACGCAAGTGCACGCGTCGTAGTGGAGCTCGTGAGGCCTGCACTTCGCCGACACCCCCCTAACTACACCGCCATCCGAATGGACTACACGTCGAAAATCGTTCTAGCCTTGGAGCTTTTTGTCGCGAATGACCTCGTAAGGACGATCCTCAGTCCTACGTTGGATCAGGCGGTTATTCTCGCATTCATCGTCGGCATCAGAACGGTAGTAGGCCTCTCCCTAAATAAGGAGTTGCGAGACATTGCCAAATGACCAAGACTGCAGATCAAAGGTGACGCGCTCCGTCAGCAAGATTCACAGATTCCCCCAATGATCGACAACAAAAGCGATGCACGGGAATTGGGGAAACAACTTGAGCAACGAAGCCGTTTAAACCCCCCTCTGCGCGTGGTCAGATAGTTATGAAACGCCCTCTATTACTTTGTCGAAAAAAAAGGTGATTTTTTCAAACCTTTCTTTGTTGCGTTTCGCAAAATCGAGAAGGGCCGCCCCCCCAGCAGGTGTAATTTCAATGAGGATTTTCCTGCGGCCTCCTGGCTCTGTACCGGCAGCCTTGGACTTTTTTGCTTTTACGAATCCACTTTGTTCTAGGCTCCCCAGCACGGGGTAGATGTTTCCTGGTGTCGGGGAAAAGTAACCCTCGGTTATCTCGGTGATGATCTTGGCGATCCTATATCCGCTGAGTTCCCCCTGCTCGTTTAGAACGTATAGCA
>Ga0224517_1000067_pt1 | contig 20442 bp, 24 predicted proteins | sample IRFST100metaG_FD_179886 | JGI IMG/M metagenome (GOLD analysis project Ga0224517, IMG submission 179886)
CGGCAGCGGGTGACGACGTCAGTTTTCCGCCGAGAGATTCCCAGCCGGACCACGTGGCGCCGGAATTTGTAGACCATTTATGATACAGGACGCCGTTCGTACCTTCTGCAAAGACGTCGAGACGACCTGCGCCCCACGAACAGGCCGCGGGACCGGTGCCGGATGCGAGTTGCCCGCTGAGGGAGTGCCAGCTGGACCAGGAGGTGCCATCATTCGTGGTAGTCTTCGACCAGACGGCGCCGTCGGTGCCACGGACAAAGACGTCCCACACACCATTGACCATGCTCGGTGTGGTCGCCGCAGGCGATGACGTCGCGGACCCGCCGATGGAGCTCCAGCCGCCCGTGCCATTCATCCACCAGACGTGACTACTCGTGTCCACGGCAACCAAGACTGGTATCCCACCCTTCGCGTATGTCGTGGCGGGGCCGGTGCCGGTCATCACGGTGCCATTCACGCCCGTCGCAGTGCTTACCACAGCAAAAAGCGAGACGAGCATGAGAGTTGCTAAGACGATGCTTATCGTAGTACGTTTATGATTCATTCGTTGACCTTCCCTGATGTCCTTCGCTTAAAAAAGCTCTGAAGAGTAAACCCAGCTTAATAGCTTAAGTCTTTACATCAAAACGGCACGTGCATACACGTCCTGCGGCCGGTCATTCAGAGAACTGCGGAAAAAAGAAAAATACGCCCCCATCCGTTACGGGGGCGTTCCTTACCTGTCGTTGCTCTATACGAGTCTAGACATCTACATCAGCAACCCCAGAGGACGTTATGGCAGGCTGCCCACGGAGGTCCAGTAGTTCCAATTACCTAGACTATCTCCGCTCCACCAGACGTTCCCGCTAGTGCCGATGACACACACCATGGTGTCTTGCTGGGGGAGGAGGGCGGCCGGCGAGGCAGTGGCCAACGCCTCGGGAAGCGTTGCGGTGAGTCCCCAGCCTGCCCCCGCGACTTCGCCGCCCCTTCGCCAGAGCTGATGGTCCGTGCCTTGTGCAAAGAGCCAGAGGTCTTGGCTCACGGCGGGACCGGTGCCTGGTGCGAGTTGCCCGCCGAGCGAGTGCCAGCTAGACCAACCGCTATTATAGGACTTCTGCCAGACCGCGCCATCGGTGCCTCGGACAAAGACGTAGATGTTATGGGCGTTTGACACCCCGACTTCAGTCACCGCAGCGGGTGACGCGGTCAGCTTCCCACCGAGGGATTCCCAACCGGACCACTTCGAGCCGTTCCACCACTTATGCCACAGGGCGCCGTTCGTGCCTTCTGCAAAGACGTCGAGTCGACCTGCTGACCATGAAGCGACCGCGGGACCGGTGCCTGGTGCGAGTTGCCCGCCGAGAGGTATCCAACCAGACCATCCGTTCTGGTAGTATCTCTGCCACATGGCGCCGTCGCTGCCGCGCACAAAGACGTCGAGGCGGAAGCTAGAGCTTATCCAGGAGATGGCGGCCGGTGATGAGGTACACACCCCACCGAGGGAGTCCCAGGTACCGCTACCGTTAGTGTGCCAAAGGGCACCATCAGTGTCGACGGCAAAGAAGCTAGTCCTAAGGTACCCCGTGGGGGACGTGGAGGCGTCCGAGGAGCTCAATGCTGGGCCGGTGCCGGCCTTAACGGTGCCACTCACGCCCGTCGCACTGCTTACAGCAGCAAAAAGCGAGACGAGCATAAGAGTTGCTAAAACGATGCTTATCGTAGTACGTTTATGATTCATTCACTTCCCCTTCCTTGATATCCTTCGCTTGAAAGGACAAAATCAAGAGATTAAGACGGCGGCGTAATAGCTTAAGTGTGCCGTTTTAGTTTCCCACCGCGCGGGTAGACCTCTTTGCGCTGGAGTCCATGAAGTGCAAACATGATGAACTGCCAAAGGTGCGAGAAATACGCCCACTGCAGACTGCGTGGCGATAAAGAGGGCGTTTCGTATTGTGAGGAGTACCTCCGCCCGCGATATATCAGAGACTAGCCTGTTCGGGAAACAAAAAAGAAGAGAAAGGAAGCGAGAACGCCCCCCTTTTGTCGCGCTCGGTGTGGGGCGGCGCACCCGAAGTGTACTACCCCGAGACGGACGTCCAGCCGGACCACCCACCGCTGTAGGTCTTCTTCCAGAGGTTATTGTCGGTGCCACGCACAAATACGTCGATTGTGCCAGACGACCGCGATGCGGCTGTTGGTGATGATGTCAGTTTCCCTCCGAGGGATTCCCAGCCGGACCACTTCGCGCCATTCCACCACTTATGCCACAGCGCGCCGTCGGTGCCCTGTACAAAGACGTCGAGACGACCGGAGCCCCACGAGCATACCGCCGGTCCTGTACCCGATGCGAGCTGCCCGCCGAGGGATGCCCAGGCGCCCCAAGTTCCGCCTCCGTTCGTGCTAGTCTTCTCATAGAGGGCGCCGTTGCTTCCGCGCGCAAAGACGTCGAACACACCAGCGCTCGTTGACGCCCCTGCGGGTGACGCAGTGAGGTACCCGCCGAGGGATTGCCAGGTAGACGAAGTAGTATACCAATAGAGTTGATGGTTCGTGCCGACGGCGGCGAAACAGGCCCACTCCCCGCCCCACTCCCCGCTTGAGAATGCTGCCACACCGGTTCCTGCAAGGAGCTGTCCGCCGGAGGAATACCACTGGGGCGCAGTGACCCCGCCATCCATGACATAATTCCACCAGAAGGCGCCGTCGTCGCCGCGCGCACATACTACGACGCTGCCACTATTGGGTGATGTTGCACTGGGGTCTGATGTCCAGTAACCGCCGAGGTTCACCCACGCCCCCCACACGCCCCCTTCCATGTGCCTCCAATAGAGGGCGTTGTCGTTACCTCGTACAAAAAGGTCAAGACTGTTTGTACCGGGCTGTGAGCATACAGCAGGTGCTCCGACGACTCCGGCAGGTGCTCCGACGAGAGCGCTTTGGACATTCGCGCCGCCGCTATTGACGGCACCCACGCTGATGCTCGCGCAGACAGTGTAGAGCGAGACGAGCACGATGATTGCCATCGTGATACTCGTAAAAGTACACTTACGGTTCATTCACTTCCCCTTCCTTGATATCGTTCGCTTGAAAATGAGATATTCAAAAGAGCAAAGCGGCGGCGAGGCAGCTTAAGTGTTGTTATTTAGCCGCACACCCTAGCATCACGGCTGCTCATACGCCCAGCCGTATTCGCGAGACTGATGAATCTGCACTTGTATCCTTTTGATAATTCGTCGCAGCTGCTGACGTGCGCTGTTGGGTAGCCAGCTTTCGTGAAGGCGGTCCTGCAGGTATTGATAAGCTTCCCAACTGGTTGAGCACTTCCGGAAAAGTGTTTCGGCAGCCATATCGGCGTAGTCGTTTTTGTAGTCCCCGATTTGAAAGATGAGCTCATCGACTTCCAGGCAGTCGTTGTTCATCACTTTTGCATTTCATGAACGGAAGCATAAAGAGGCCTATCCGTGCGGTGGGAAACTAACCGCAGCAAAACAACAGGTTTAAGCTGCTACACGGCTGTTTTACGCTTTTGATTCATCTTATCGAGAAGGACGCGGAAGAGATGCAAGAAGAGCCATCGAATTACGCAGAAGTCTGAGGGGTGATGCAGAATGACGGATGGGTACGGAGAATTCTATGGGTTGCAGATACCGCGGTGGCTAATCTTCACGCTCGTAATAGTGGGCGCGTACCTACTTTGGCTGCTCTTGCTCAATTTGCCCAGAATGCTATACGTGTGAAGATATGACGAATAAAGCGAAGCCGTGTCACTGGGATAGGCTGTCCCGCGTCTGTTTATAGCAAAAGGGTCGAAACGTGAAATACGATAACTGCTCTTTTTTGACGATAGTCAGCGTTTGTGTCGTCGGTCTATTGATGGTCTCGATAGCCGGGTGTCCCGGAAAAAATAATCCGACCGCATCTCCTACCATTCAGGCATCGAGCGTTCCACAAGCAAGCAATAACGGTTATGACCCATTGCTTGCCACGCTAGCCTCCAAACTGAAAGCTGCGTACGCAGCCGATACAATAATCACAAAAAGGCTGCCGAAAAACGCGGAGCAATCTAGAGATGAACTTGTGGCCAGCATTTCGCTTCCCAATGGGGATAATGCAACTGCCTTATTTTGGAACGACAGCAGTGTCGCGCAAGCAAGTAAGGATTATCAAATCCTGGCTAAAAACGATTCTTCCACGAGCGGGCCCGCAAAACCTACATATTTCGGACAAGACGCGGTCAAAGCGGCCCTAGGATACTCTCCAGCACTGGTCCAGGATACAGCGCTCCTTCTTAACAGCGGGGGCGCGCCACCCACGCCTGTAGATTATGAGGTTATTCAATATGGCACTCTCGTAGTAACGATTAACCATATTTGGCCGAACAGCGGGGCCTAATATGTCGAAACGGCTCGCAGCAATGCTCGTAGTGGTTATTATCATTGCTTCGCTCTTAGTAGCGGGTTGCATAAACATAATTTCACCTTCACCGACGCCCTCAGTTCCCACTCCTATTCCTACTACAACACACAATCCAATTCTCGAAAGTGCAGCAAGCGAGTTGATGTCAGCCAACCCTCTAGGGTGGGAACATTACGCCAAGAAGGTGACGTGGAATGGCGGCAACAGCGTTACCATATTCTTCATCGAAAGAGCCGCAGGAAATTATAGTGCAATCCCACTGGCCGCAAATAAAACCTTAATGGTATTTGCTACGACACAAGACGCTGCAAAATACATCGATTCCATTGACAAGAGCACCTATCTTTGGAGTGATAGGCCCTTTGATAGAAATGATTCGGCTATACCGACAGCCATCAGTGCGCTTGGGGTGCCGAGCGCCTATCAGCATTGGTACTATATCCAGGGGTCCGAGCCTAATGAAAAGTTCGGCGACATCTACCAGTTCGACAACATCGTGCAACTTAATACGGATTGGGAGCTTGGTTGAGCCGGTGCGCTAAACCACGCAGCCGCGACCGCAGATAGCAATTCTTAAGCTTCATTGGCCCCGTCTTACGCTTTTGATTTATTTTTTCTTCAAGGGGGGCATAAATGACAAGAATTAGGTTAAAAATGGTTTTGATGCTATGCTTACTCGCGGTGCTCGTCGTCGGAATGTGCGGATGTGTGTCCTCGAACAACACAACCACAACATCATCGGACAACCGAGCAGTCGACTATGGGAACGCATTCGTCAAGCTGCTCACAGCGGGCAACCAAACCGTCACGGAGTCAAAAGTAGTCGCCAATGGTTCTGATGCTGCGCGACTCACTGTCGTCATTGAGAATAGGACCGTTAACAAGTCAAGCATCATTTGGCAGAACGGCACAAGGATGACATTTAGCCTCAACATAAAATCGTGCGGAACCACTGACGCGGCAACGACATTCTTCAACGACCAATCGTTCGGAATGACTCCGTCAAACTCGAGCGAAGTTGCGAACATGACGCTTCCCACAAACGACGCATACAAAGCAGCGTTTGGGACGGCGGCGACAACCAACAACGAGGCCACACAGCTCGGCACGTTTAACTTTATCGAGCTGTCCATGAGCATGGCCATGCAGCAAAACGAGATTGTCATGTACGGGACTCTGCAAATGGTGGGTTTGTAAGTCTGGAACAATCCCGACGACAATGGGGGATGAAGTATGAATCCAATAACACGGATGATGAAGCGGTATATCAAGACGCCGCTCAAATATGCGTTACCATTGCTTTTTATCGGCGCTCTTGTTCTCGTATCAATGAGCGGCTGTGTATCTTCGAACACGACATCGAGCAGTGGGGGTAACAGCGGCGGAGGTTACGGCGTATCTGTTACCGACTCGATAAACTCACAATTTTCTCACACAGGATATGCTGTAGTAACGCCGTTTACCCAGTCCACGGACAGCAACGGAAATGCTGTTTACAAAGGGGTAGTCGACGACGGGGCAAAAGTCTTACAGCCGTATCGGAATACGCTTACAATCGTTATGCTGCCGGATAGGACGTCCGCGACAAAGGAATATAACGCAGCGATTTCGACGGCGCAGGGTAACGGATACACTAGCGATATTATGGACCAAACGGCGTTGTCCTCATGGTATGCTGACACCGGCACTATGACGTATCCCAACCAGCAGGTAAAGATTGTGCTTAGCGAACCGAGCATCGTAGGAGTGAACGTGTATGGCACCACGGTGTTTCTGAACATAGATTCAAACTTATACTCAGTATGCACCGACTACCAGAGCCCTACAAGCTAAACGACTAGCAAGGAGCGAGCTTACAGGCGCTCCCTCTTCTTCCTTTTTCTCGAAAGCATATAAGGGACCATATATGAGGGGCGATTTTCGGTTTCCTGCCTATTGTGGGCCCACCTAAAGGCTTGACAGCCCGGTTTTTCATGGTGCAAAGTGGGTTCGGAAAACACAAAACAGGATAAAAAAGGACCTATTTAGGACGCTAACTGCCTACTTGTCCTGGCCGTAAATGCACACCTAGAAACGAGACCAAAATGCAAATTTTTAGGTTCTATTTGACACATTATAGAAACTATCTTCACAGAAACATGAAGGACATAACTAACTATCTTGAGAAAAACCAGGTCGATATCATGCTGGAGGCAGCGGCCACCAGTAGCACAAGAGACTACCTTATTATCCGCATGCTATGGCGGGCTCACTCCCACAATTTTCAGAAAAGTCGCGCGGGCCTGCAAATCTCGCCAATGACGAAGCAGAGGCCGCTAGCGACGATAGCGCGGCTCACAGTGGGGTAGTTCAAGACAGCAATAAAGCTGGAAGAACCCGGTCCAGCTCCTGCCAGTCGTGGGCCGTGGTGAGGTCGATGGTGTCATTACTAAATACAAGAAAGTCCTGAGATATGATAATTCAACAAACTTACGAACATGTATTCCAACGTTAGGGAGACTAAATTTCACGGCATCACCTACAAGAGCCGATTGGAGGCCAAGTGGGCGGTGTTTTTTGAGTCTTTGGGCATCACGTACATATATGAACCAGAAGGATTTGGGAGCGGTCCAACGTATTTACCCGATTTTTACCTCCCGCAGCAGGACTACATTATCGAGGTCAAAGGCAGCTATCCAGATGAGGAAGCCCTCGAAAAAGCTATCATGTTGAGTGAGGACTCTGGGAAAGAAGTGTTTCTACTTTATGGTGAGATACCAAATCCGTGGGCAGCCGAGGGCATTTACGAGAGCCCCGCTTTGCTCTGCAACGAAAAATTGCGAGGCGAACTTGCAGAGCGAAACGAACTTTTCGGCAAGCCTGGGAGCTATGATAGCGCATATCATTATGGTAGAATTGGTGAACCTGCGTCTTATTACTGGACAGAATGTCCGAAAGGCTGTTCCTTAGGGTTTGGAATTACGAAGGTGGGCAGAGCTGACCTTTTACCGTGTAAGTGCTTTGATGACTTCTATCTAAGACTAGTGGGTCAAGCTACTCTCGTTTTCACCGCCGAGGAACTGCGGCTTATGTGGCAATGGGCAACATTTCGCGCTGATTCGCTGATGCTTCGTTGGGCTTACGACAATGCTAGGGGCGCGTGGTTTGACAAAGCGGGAAATGCTTACTTCGACAAGTCCTACACTCCTGTTTCATTCTGGACTAACAGCCCACTTGATGAGGCCAGCAAAAAGATAGCCCAATTCATCGACGCTATTCACGTAGCGAATGACCCAATGCTTAAAGACAAGCTTCACGACGCGCTAGCCCAGTTTATGCTTGGAGACATCGACTGGAGCCAAGTAGGGGTCGTAAATCGTCTCTTAAAGGGAAACTGACATCTGACGTCCTACGCGTGCAGCCTCACAAGTTCAAGTTTGTAGTTTTCGTCATTCATCTAAAGGTCTTTGAAATCGTCTTTCTTTGACCTGTGGATTTTTTTCACTAACTAGTTGGCGTGCTGTGTTTTCTGGAAGTGTAACAATTGTTACATCAAAAAGGTACATATCTTTTGTACGCGTTTTTCGGTTTTTCGGGCCGGTCTTTTCAACGCGTTCTGCCAATTCGGTAACTTCGACTAGCTTTTTAAAGTTATGTACCTCAGTAACGCATTATGACAGATATTGAACATCTTGTCAATATGGCAAAAATAACCTTAAATCAAGCTAATGAAGCCCTCGAAAGAAATCAATGGCCAGCGTACAGAACGTATGTCAAAGAATATAACAACCTGCTCGGATTAGCTAAAACGCAATGCAGTGAAGAAATATGTGAACATCTCAAGCCAATTGACATATCAAAGTCTTACATTGATTTAATGCAGATGCCCGAATATCTTTCAACTGCTGTGCTAAAATTGAGAGAGTTAGTGGCCTACTTAGAAGTCGAAAAAATAAGATAACAAGCCGCGCTTACTAAAGACGCATCCCGTAAACCACAAATAGCAATTGTTAAGCTTCATTAGCCCCATCTTGCATACTTGTTTTTACTCAAGAGGATGAATCAATGAATCCAATAGCTAGGATGATGAAGCGATATATCAAAACGCCGCTTAAATATGCATTGCCTTTGCTTTTTATCGGCTCTCTCGTTCTCGTTTCAATTAGTGGGTGCACTTCGACGAACAACACGGCGACGGCAACACCGACGGCAACACCAAGAGCGACAGCGACGGCAAGAACGACGGCAAAAGCAACAGCATCACCGACGGCATCACCGACGGCCACACCGAGCGCAGCAGCAAGCAGTAACGGAAATGACCCGCTGCTATCGGCTATTGCGGCTAAAATTCAGAGTGGCGAGAGTGCCAATAATCCGACGGTTCAAAATTGGACGGTTATAAGTAGTAACTCAACGTATGAGTGGGCCGCTGAGCAAAAAGACCCGAACGCGTTTGTAAGCTCAGCGGACGCGCCGAGCGTCGGCAGCTATCCGCAGGTTATAATACATGAACAGTGGGCGGACTCAAGCGGCGTGACACGCAGCATGAGCGTGACTCTCACAAACGAGCTAAGCACAGCGAACGCGACAGCGGACTTTAATTTTAACAAGGCGCTCGCAGGCACAAGCGGAGCAGTTAGCGACGGGCATGAAACACACTACGCGCAGAGCGAGGTAGCCGCAGCGCTCGGACACTCGCCGACGACAATTAACGACATATCATGGCATAACAGTGGCGAACCCGCAGCCACGCACGAATACATACAGTACGACAATATCTTCATAGATATAACACAAAACCTCAGCATAACTGGAGACAGCGGAGCGGCCACCCCGTAACGCCGTCTTTTTTTCTTTTTTTCTGCCCTTGACGAACATGTGCTCCGCGAACGCTCCTGTGAGCAGCAAGGAGCTTGTTTCAAATCAGGCAGCCGACCTCTACACGGCCTCTTTTTTCTAGTCGATGTTAGATCATGGAGACACGGACAGCGAAGTAATTATAAAAATGGTTGAATGATTATAGCGATGAATTACGGGGGCATGACCGCTGAGAGCGACGCCAAGTAGCGATCAACTGCTAGACACGACCGGCCTCATTAAGGTACGTATCAACTCTACGACATATGGAAAATCAATCGAGTATGTATCTTTACACGGCTTTTCAGAACTTTCGCGCCTCTCTTCCGGGTACTTGTAGTATTTAACCTCAATCTTCACAGTTTTGTCGGCGACAAGCCGCATGATGTTAAAATAGTGCCATGCAGTCACACTCCAAAAGAAAAACGATCTTTCATCATTTGGGCCGATATAGTTTATTCGGCCGCTCTCAAGGGATTTTAGTTGATGCAATCCAGTAGATAATGATTGCATGAGCTTGTTCTCATAGCCACCCGGTTGGTCTAACTTCATGCCGCCTGCCTCGCTGATTATTTCGGGTGTTATATCGTATGCAGGCCCCAGCCCGATATTTCGCACGACTAGGTCAAATTCCAGTCTATTTTCTTTTAGGTTCATCTCTGGAATCTTATGCATCAGATCAATAAGCATCTCATCTTTATCTTTCGGCGCCGGCACGTATCTTGGCCGCACTTCCACAAGGATTTTTGGGCTGGTCTGAACCTCTCGCGTTTTTCTAGTCTCTGATACTAAAGCACTAGTTAAGATAGTGTAGAATACAGCCGCTATAGCTACGATAGCTGAAAAAAATAACGTAATAATCTCGCCTGTGTTATTCGGCCATAGAACAATAGCAAGAATCGCCAGACCAATGGCAAAGGCTAAAGACACTAAAAGCCCATTTCGCCCAAAAACGTTCATAACCAACTCTCGATTGTGCTACGATGTCGAATCACAGCTTAAGCGTGTCGCATCCAACCAGTAGAAGTAAAGCCGCCACGCGCAGCTTAGAACGCGGCTATCGCAGGATGTAGAAGAATAGCGATTAAATTCTCCTTTTGTGTTAACGTCGTTTCCAATCTCGTCAAAATGACAATCCTTATTGCACAAAACAACACTTTTGAGCAACATCGTCTACCTGAGGTTCTATTATGACTGAGATTGGACAGCTTGAGCCTGTAGATCTTATTGAGCTTTGGCCGCGTGAGTATCCCAAATTTTCAATTTGGCTCGCAGAGCACATCGGTTATTTATCCGAGGCGCTTGGCATTACACTCAGCGTGACGCACGATCCTCAATTGGGGGGGTAATGTTTACAACGAACCATTTTATTTCGACATTTTGGCGAAGGATGACGACGGAAACAAAGTGGTCATCGAAAACCAGTTCGGGCTCACCAATCACATCCATCTCGGAGAAGTCATCACTTATTTAGCCACGTTAGATGCAAAACGGGCGATATGGGTGGCAGAGAGCGCCCGCCCTGAGCACAAAAAGGCTATCAACTGGCTTAACGAGGTCACGCCAGAAGATACTAAATTTTACTTAGTTACGCTCCAAGCGCATCGAATCGGCGATTCACCCCCTGCCCTCGCTTTTGAAGTTGAGTCAGGGCCGAGCGAAGAGGCGGAAGCGTGGGTAAGGAAAGAGTTTTTCTTAGACTTCGGGGCCAAGCAGAGAAAACAATAGATGATTACTCGTCGGCGACCGATGCGGCCTATCGTACAGGATGGGATGATTCGAACGAAGACACAGCTTGTTACGCTCTATCTTGCCCTTAAATCGTACTCTTTCACGGGAGAGCCGTCAGAAACACCTTTCCGACTACCTCGAACCGGAGCAGGTGCACGCCATGCTCGACGCTGCACGCGTAAGCAGCCAGCGTGACTACCTCATCATCAAGACGCTGTGGGAGACGGGCATGCGGGCCTCTGAGCTCCTCGCTTTGACGCCTGCAGACATCGAAAAAGAGCGGGAGGTCATTACGATAACCAACGGCAAATGAGGCAAGGAGCGTAGGGTTTTAGTCAAATCCGAGACCGTGAAGGAGCTATTTTCATACGTGGCGCACAACGGCATAGGGAACGACGCCGAACTGTTCCCTATCAAGCGACGGCAGCTCTACAACATCGTTCAGAAGTACGGCGCCATGGTAGGCGCCGAGGTACACCCCCAAACACTCAGACATTCGTTTGCGATCAACCTCGTGCGGCACAATACCGATATACGGAGAGTGCAGATGCTGCTCGGCCACTCGAGTTTGAATGTCACGTCGGTTTATCTGAAGTTCAACGATAAGGATCTGCAAGACGTGTATGCGCGTGTGCCGTTCTGACGACTGTTTTGATTTTAGTGTGCGACCATATGGGAATTTCAAATCCTACTAAGAGGATCAGAGGCCCCGGCTTAGCTAACATGAACTTTGATACAGCTGTCTTGTTCGCCACCGAGTGTATCAAGATAGGACAAAGGTATGATGAGAATCCTCAACTGAACATACAGAACGCTTCAGAATTCTCTCGGGATTGTGCGTTCGGCACTGTTTTTGCCAGCATTGCTTGGCTTGAGGCTGTCATAAACGGCGTTTTTCTGGATGCAGTCGAATGTATGCCAAAAGACAGCAGAAGCCGGGACAGCCCTAAGAGGGCTTCCATGCACTCGGTGCGCTCGGGCACGTCGAGGTTAAAAGATCGTTTACCGAATTTCTGCGAAAAGATGAGGTCGGCCAACTGTCCCCGCTGTTCATCGTCCTCAATCTGGCGATAGATGTATATGAGTAACAGAGTCAACGATGTAAGTCGCTGCTGGCCGTCGATGATGAACTTCTTTCCATTCTTGTCGCTGATGATGATTGAGCCAAGGAAATAATGGCCGTAGTTTTCCACTGCGCTGCGCTCGTTGCCGGGTTCATGGCTTTCGAGAAACTTGGCGCAGAGGTCGTCGATCAACTCGGTGACTTGCTTCTTCTCCCAGCGATACTCGCGCTGATAGTAGTCTATGGCGAACCTCGAGCCGCCGAGGAGGGAGCGGATGTTCTTGGCGTCGCCGCGGATTTCCCTCATTCCGCGACCTCTCCGATGATCTCATTTAGCAGCCACTGGAGATATGATAGCACAGTGTTGGTTTCCTCTAAATTATACTTGGAGAGCAGCAGCTTAATTTAAAGCTTGCGTTTCAGAAGGGCGTCAACATTGTCGTTGTCACAATCGGCTTGTTTTAGCGTTTAAATGGATCTAAGCTATTCGGAAGGGGGCAGGTGTGGTGCGTATGGCGTTTTGTCTGCTCTCATTTTACAGCAACATCATCTGCTTCTCTTTACTTAACAAATCTTCGTGATCTACCCTCGGAGATCAGAGCTACTCTCCAGAGTCTGGTTGCCGGCATCCCCAACGGTGACACTGCCATCAATAACGGGTTTGTAGAACATGGGTTAGCAATAATCGCCGAAGTCGGCAAGAAGGTAGAGCTCGAATTCTGGCAGTGGTTTGAGGCACGCATTGAGACATCGAGTGGCTGACGAGTAGTCGAAGCCGACATGTCTCTGGAGAGATCATCGGGCATAGCTGGCGGTCCGACCGCTATTCGTTCTACGACCTCGAAGGCGTTTTCCCGATCAACCAAAGCGTCATCGATCTTCTCTGCGAGTGTGATAAGCTCCTGCAAGCCGTTCAACAGGTTGTAATCATAATTAGCTCGCATATAGCTCAAACAATGTTTAGTCGTTAGTGAGTTGTTTTAATCTTTTTGTTGACGTCAACGCTAATTCCTAGCCGTGGTGAGGGAAGCTTAGATGTCTATATCCAATCGAAACCTCGCGTGTCTGCTTCCTAACAGCCACACGCGTCCTAACTGCATGTTGGCCAGTAGATTCGTGCTCCGCACGGCGTGATGCTAAGTAATAGCCTCGCAGGCACTCCTATTCTGCAGGTAGTCTCAAATTAATACTAGATGCCAATTTGTTTCATTACTGATGTTGTAGACGGCAGGACGTCCGTGAAGCGTTGGAGGAAAACGTCTACGAAACTGTCGATGCTGTAACCAACAAAAAATGCGATTTGCCATTGTATCGAAGGCTCAAGGAACGCGAGAGCAATAAACCCTATAATTAAACTGACAATTGCGCCCATAATAGCCGTGCGTTTGACATGAACCCACAGAAGATAGTCTTCAAAAGAAACGAATGCGTCTCCTTTAGTTGCCATTTTTTTCTTGCGCGAGTCCACTACTACGTGTGTGAGACCTCCGAGTAGAATGAACAAATAAGACGCCAATAGCGCAGTCGAGCTACTTGGGTTTGGAACCCATCCTTGTAAGTTCAACCAGACACCTAGATTAGGCATTAGATAGCGCGCAAGCACGAATCCGAAAATCAGAGGCACGCTAATAACAACTATAGTTGTCGCCTTTTCACGCCGAGTTGGCTTAGCAGCATAAATGAGCCCAGTGTCTGTATCCACGACACCATCAACAAACATTGGGTATTGTTTTATGTAACGCAAGAAAGCTTTGCGATCCTGAAGCTCAGGGAGCTCGTCCTTAAAAATCTGATGGAAATCGAGAGGCTGGCCCAACCTAAACCCGTCGAGATGATCGTTTATGCGCGGAGGAATGGTCTCTTTTGTTATCCTGCAAAGCAATTTGTGCAGTAGGTTTTTGGCTTCTATAAAGAAGCTTTCTGAAGAGTCGGCAGTTAGATCCTTTACCTCGCGAATACTTTCGGGAAAAACAACGTCCAAAAAACTTTCAATTCTCCGCCATTCTGTCTCTGCGTGAGAGATATCATCCGTGCGGCGCGAGAGCTCCTCACAAGTAAACATGACGTGGAGCTTTTTCAAACACTCAGCGCCTTCTTGAATGCTGCTTGTAACAGTGGTGTGACTTTTCTCTAGAATAATCGCCGGTATATACTTTTTAGAAGGAATCGTAATGCTTTTCTGCTCAAGCTCAGAAAGCACGTCTTGCAAATCTCTCACTTTGCCTTCAAGATACCTTAGCAAGCCTAAAAAGCTATCTTCGCTGCAGCTCTGAACTTGCGAACCTGAACCAGTCGGGGATTCTTCTTTCGACATTCCTTCACTTTTCGTCAGCTTCAAGTACTCTTCGAATCTGGGGGCGTAGCAGGCTGACACGAACGCTCTTGGATAGATCAAGCCAGTTAGCAGCCACGCCGTTGACCGAGCCAACTCCTTATAGGAACGCTGCTCCAATCATATGCTGAGCCACAATGGCAGTCACTTACAGCAACCGGACGGGCACAGTTGAGCTCCTTATGCTAACTTGTTTTCTTCTTCGGCTTCGGCTTTGTTCGGCGGCTGGTATCAATCGGTGGGGGTCCCTTCGTTATTCTCTCCCTTTTTTTTGCCATTCTTTCTCACGTTACGGGCGAGCTGCGATGTGAGGATAGTTGCTTCCTGAAAACAATACTCTGAGTTCATGGCTTAATAGTCCCTCAAAGACTGTCGCTGTCGAAACATGTGTGACGTCTCGCTTAGTTCAGCGTCGCTCTTTTTTTTGTCGCCGACTGGTGTTCACCGGCGGTGCTTCATGAGTCTCAAACGTTTCTTCTTTTTCAAACTCAAACGGCGGTAATTCTCCAATCTCAAGCGGCGATGCTTCTATTTTTGCATCCTTCTTTTTTTCTTGAGTCATTGCTATCCTCGCTTCATATTTAAACAAATAATCTGCCTTTTTTAAACACCTAGCTTATAGTTTGCGATGTGGCTGCATACGAACAGCACGTTTCCGGACGTCTAAAAAGCGATCTTATCACCTTTCTAACGTTGACACTGAGGCAGGAGTTCTTCTCTCCCCCCTCCCTGCTTCCAAGTAAGACAGCAGTCTCAGAGAGCTATGCATTTATCGATTGTTTTACCGACAGCTGTGTATCTTCAAGCACTGCGCTTACACATCACGCCAAGCTCAAGCAACGAGGTCAATAATAATAGCTTAATTCTTCTGCCTCACGCTGCATCTAACAGGCGCGATCAGGTCATTAAACCTACGATCTCGGTTTCATTTCATACACGAGGGAAACACACATTGGATTGGAATCAATCAAAAGTCGCAGCACTATCCTATGAGTGAGGACAGCCCGGGTAATAACGTCTTCTGGCTCGTTACGGGCTCGCGTGAGCTTGTTTTCTTTCTTAATCCTGCGCATCAATCACTGGGACTACAAGCTAGTATCTCTCCAGTATTGCAGGTACGCATCATACACTTGCTCAGGACGCGGATGCCCATGATTGCTCCATCCGACTCCAGATACTCCGTGCGTCAAAATGTAAGCTCGATTCAACTGATCCCAGCCGACAGCGTCGCAGCATCGGTTAATCGACAATTACTGGTGCCCAAGCACGTCTCTCGGTTCCTGTCGTATCGATGCGTGAGCCTGTCACCAATAATCAGACTCCCGCAGTGTGGTTGCACATAACACCAAGCGCTTACCACACAATCGCACTAAACAGTAATAGCTAAATTGTGGACGAGCGTTTCTGCCTGTTATGATATCTCTTGATCAACACTGCAGGAGCATGTCTGCTATGCGTGATAGTGATTCTTTATTATTAGAACTTGGTAGCACTAAAATCTCGGTGCATCACGCTAAAACTGGCTATGACTACCCAACAATACGCCTTCCCTTCACGTTCTCAGCGCTTGTGGGCCTGTCAACTCGCATCTATCAAACAATTCATCAAGGAGCGCTTGCCTTTCTCGTTGTTACTTCGCAGACTAGCACACCTTCAGAAAGCAGTCCAGATAAATACGAAAACGCCTGTTCAATCGCCAAAGCCTCCGTCTTCACACGGCGGAGGTCGCCGGTTCGAATCCGGCCGAGCCCATTGGTTTTTTGGGCTGCTTTGACGAAATAACGGGCTCTGGGAAGCTTTTTGATTTTCATTTTCGAGAAGAAGTGATTTAAGCTCCGCGATTTGTGATTCGAGAGCAGAGAGGCGAGAATCGAATATAGTTTCGCCAGTTGGAAGGCAAGATTTGTCTACTAATTTGTCTACTTTCACCACGAAAACAAGTTCGCCTTCTTGCTCTGTTTGGTAGATCTGCGCTTTTTTTCCTGCGAGAGCTTTGTACTCTCTTGGGAGGCGAATAATGGGATATGCGTGCGAGGGCGTTGAACTTTGCAAGCATATTTTGTGCGTGCAGATCGGTTGCATAAATCACGGAAGGTGCCGTTCAAACATAACCGTTGTGATGCGGCGCAGCTGCGTTTCAAGGGCTTCTCAAGGCACAACTGCGTGCTTTTGCCACCACGCTGCTGAACGGGCCTCAGAAAACTAAAGAAATCGACAAAAGGAGAGGGAGCTAAGAGCTAAGGGGGGGTCGAACAGAACGCGCTACGTAAAGAAAAAGCTCCCTTCGGAGCCGGAGTGCCAAGCTGTGCAATCATTGCAGCCGAAATCGTTATGTAAGAACATACGTATGTGCCATGCACGGGTGATGGAGTTCACCGTAATCGCATAAGGCTGATGACTCCTACGCAATTCGCAACGCGACGGAGGAAGTCACCTTGTATCCTGATGCAACCCCACTGCTCGTCGGTATCGCTATTTTACTCGCCAGTTTGATCTCGTTACGGGTAGGTCTCTCGGTCGCTATAATCGAACTCATATTGGGCGTTCTTTTTGGAAATCTAGGCGTTATTCACGTCGAGAGCTGGATGACGCTCGTAGCCGGGTTCGGGGGCATCCTGCTCACGTTTCTCGCAGGAACCGAGATCGATACAGATTTGATGCGCGAGAAGTTCACGCAGACCTTCCTAATCGGCTTTTTCTCCTTTCTGTTGCCGTTTATCGCGGTGCTTCTCTTTGCCTATTTCGGTGCGCAGTGGGGCCTCGAAGCGTCGTTGATTGCAGGAACTGCCCTGTCAACGACGTCGCTGGCCGTCGTTTACTCCGTGCTCATCGAGACTAACTTGTCACGAACTGATGTTGGCAAGCTGTTAATGGCATCGTGTTTCGTGACCGACATGGCAACGGTCATCGCCCTCACTGTGTTGTTCATTACCCCGACCGTGTACACCGGCGTCTTCATTGCGGTGTCAGTTGTCGTGATTGTGCTCGCGACGAAATTCTCCCACATCGTCTTTGATCACCCGCAGCTGAAAGATAAGGTCGTTGAGCCTGAGATAAAATACCTGCTCGTGCTTCTGCTCGTCTTTATGTACTTTGCCAGTCTCGGAAACGGGCAGGCCGTGCTGCCGGCGTTTCTGTTGGGCCTTTTCATGTCAAAACACTTCGTTGAGAGCTCAGAGACAAAACGCGTGCGCAACCGGCTTCGCACGGTCGCCTATGCCATAATCACCCCTGTATTTTTCATCGTCGGTGGAAGCAATGTTTCGGTGCCGCTTATTCTCACTGCACTTGGGCTTTTCGTAGTGTTTCTGGCGATTAAGCTCTCTGCAAAGTTCGTAGGCGTGTATTTCCTCGCAAAGAAGTACATACCACACGGGAGCGCCTATACGACCCTCTTAATGAGCACTGGCCTCACATTCGGCACGATCGCGAGCGTCTTCGGCTTGACTGCGGGGTACATCAATCAGGTGCAGTATTCGGTGCTGGTAGGCGTCGTGGTTGCGACTGCAGTACTCCCGACCTTCATCGCGCAAAAGTGGTTCATGCCCGTGCATTCTGAAGACGTGCTCGACATAAACGGAGGCAACGGTGAATCAGAGACTGCTGCAGTTTGACGTAGGCCAGCTCATCAACTACGTTGAAAGCACTCGTAGCAACGATGGCGGGTACTGCTTTTATCGCCTAAACGAGTCGAACGCGGCAGATACCTTCTTTGCCATCTTTGTGCTCACTGCGCTTAATCAACCCGTGCCAGATCCCCAGCTTACGGCGGCCTTACTGCAACAGCGCCAAGACAGCGATGGCTCCTTCCAGAGCGTCTACTCCGCCGATTACGTTCTACGCGCACTCGATCTCTTGGGAGTGCCGCCGCTGTTCGATCCAGACGACTTTCTGCACAGCCTGTTGGAGCGTACGCTCGGTATCATATCTCAGCCGTACTACGAGCTTAGTAACTCGTTCCTTCAATCTCTAGGCAGGGCCGTCGCGATACTCGCCCTCCGGCACGAAGAGCCCTTGTCAGAGGTCAAGACTGCAGTCGTTAAGGCGGTACGTCAGTACAAGCGTTCCGAAGGAGGATTCGGCGTTGACCACGCATCGGTCTACTCGACGTATAATGCAGTACAGGCGCTCTCCTTCTCCTCGTCAGACTGCCTCGCAGGCATCTCCCAATGGATACGGCGATGCGAGTGGAAGTCGGGGGGATTCTCACAGACGCCCGCGAATACGCCCAATTATCTTGACGAGATCCACCGAGGGCTCTTCATCATGCGGGCGGTGAACGAGCGCCCCCGCTACCCACAGGAGACCGCCAAGTTCATCGGCCAGCTCCAGAACGCCAACGGCGGGTTTCGGCGGGCTGCCGATTCAGGCATCTCAAGCTTCGAGAACGCATACTACGCGCTCAAGGCGCTGGTTCAGCTCAGCTATTGGAAGAGATAACGTGAAAGAACACCAGAAGATCAGCGTTGCCGCGACCCTGCACGTCACACTTGATAACTTGAGCAGAATTGAAGCAATCCTTGAACAACCCTCCGACTTCCACGAGATCGTCTGTGATGATGTGCCCATGTCAAGGCGCCGTGCGATTCACAACGAGGTGTACGAACTTCGAAGGATCATCGAAGACATGTTTGGGCGCTTCGGGCTTTCCCCAAAGGAGGTCTCTCGCCAGCGGAGCGTTGCTGCGTACGCGATGCTTACTGCGAACAACTTTTACGAGCTTGCGACACGGTTTCAGGAGGCATCGGAAAAGCTCTCAAAAACGGAGGCGCTTGCCCTAGAGACGTGCTGTACAACTATCGAGGAACGTTTGAAACGGATTATCGACGAGGTCGTGCAAGAAGCTTCTTTCTCCCTCATGTGCAAAGACTGAAGTTCAAAGGGATGAGATTCCTTGTTCGAACCCTTTGGTTCCGCCGATCTTGTAGTTGTGATTCGCCGCAGCTGCGTTTTAAGGGCCTTTTCAGGCATAACAAGTGCTTTTGCCACCACACTTCTGAACGGGCCTCAAAAATCAAAGGAAATGAAAAAAGAAATGGCGAGTCAGGAGCTAGGGAAAGGGTGACACAAATGCCCGGCGCAAAGCGGTTTTCAGCTCGAACGGATTGTTAAAATCAACGTCTTAAGCATCTGCAGAATCTCAAGAATCTCTTCTCGCTTAAACTTCGAGAGTTTCACCGAAGACAAATCTTCAAGAACATTTGACCAAGGATATTCTTCGATCGTGAATCCAGCACTGGTGAAAAACTGTCGCACCGCATTTTCATCTTCAAATGTGTTCGTTTCGATGTCACGCCCTGTGGTGCCGGATACATTCTGCATCCGTTGCTGCATGGTGTCATCTGCTTGAGCAAAAAACTTGAGGGTTTGTTTGGTGTTCACATCCGGTGTAACCCATACTCCGTTATATTGTCTAAGAAGGGCATGGATGTTGCCTGCCAAGGTTTCTTTTTCTCCGCTGGTAAGGTACGGAAGTAAGCCCTCCGTGATTATCGCAATAGGCTTGCCTGATTGAAAAGGAATAGCCGCTTGCAACAAACTTTCTCGATCAAGTGCATTTGCAACCCGGTAATAGAGGTTTGAACGATGTATGTTCAATTTTGCTAGTATGGATTCGGCAATTGCTTTTTCCTGTTCTAAAATCTCCGGCAAATCAGTGGCTATATAGACTACGTCAGGGTTTTCAGTCATTGCGAGACCACGCGGAGAAAGTCCAGCGGCGATTTCCAAAACTTGTGTAATATGGTAACGTCCAATGATCTGATCAGTAGTTTTGCAGCGTGCCTCCAAATTGAAAGCAGACTGAGTCATAAATTCCGCGCTCTTGCCTGCCAGTGTTTGAAAGTCTTTCTCTGCTCCGCTTGCTGCGGCTATCTCCTTAGCAAACGGAATATCGGTAAACGCCCTTATGTGCGCCACTAGCTTGGCAGTGGTGCTAATTTTTTCATAGGCTTCTCCTTGTACCATATCGCTTATCACCCTTTTGCGCCCATCTACTCTAAGTGATTTTGTACACACACGCTTATTCGCAATATATATAGACGCCCTCACGCGTGTCAGAAGGCACGAGAAAGACTCCGAC
>Ga0224517_1000076_pt1 | contig 18560 bp, 24 predicted proteins | sample IRFST100metaG_FD_179886 | JGI IMG/M metagenome (GOLD analysis project Ga0224517, IMG submission 179886)
GTGTTCCGGCAACCCGGGTGAACTCCTCAACGATATCTGCGAGCTCGGTTATGAGGAGTGTGTAAAATGTCCAAGGTAGATGAACTGACTGAACGCGCCGAAAAGGCTCGCGAGAAGAAGGCGGCTTACGGTCCCGACATACCGCTTGAGGGTTACACGTCGAAGGCCCCGGCCCACGAGAAAGTGCAGACGCTTAAGATGCTGCCCACAAATTACCAGAACCAGTCGCTCGGCGTCGGAGTCGATGCGAGTGAAGATGAGCGATCAGGCTCGTTTTTTCAGCTCGATACGAGCGTCGTCTACTCCAAGACATCGGCACCGAACGTCGAAGTGCTCAGTGTGACCGAAGCGCTCGACAAGTACGACTGGCTCAAGGACTACTGGTGGAAAGCCGTGGCGGTTGACGCTGACAAGTACACCGCTCAGGCGGCTCTTGAGTTCAGCAACGGCTACTTCATCAGGGCAAAGGCAGGCGCGAAGACTATCCTGCCAATTCAGGCGTGCATGTTTCTGGCCCAAGAGAGCCTGTCACAAAACGTGCACAACATCATCATCGCTGAGAAGGGCTCGGAACTGCACATAATAACAGGCTGCAGAACCGCAGACGAACTCTCCCACGGCATTCACGTCGGAGTTTCTGAGTTTTTCATCAAGGAGGGTGCCACTTGCTCCTTCACGATGATACATAACTGGGGCCCTGAAGTGGCCGTTCGCCCGAGGAGCGGCTCCATCATCGAGAGAGATGCTACGTTTATCAGCAACTACGTCTGCCTGAAGCCCGTTAAAAGCCTGCAGATGTACCCTGTGTTCCGCTGCGTCGGCGCTAACGCCACCGCGTTATCGTATTCACTGCTGTACGCGACAGAGGGCTCCCATATGGACGTCGGGGCGCGAGTGATCATGGAAGCGGAGCAATGCAAGTCAGATGTCATATCACGGGCCATCACTAACGGCGGTGAGATCATCTCGCGCGGAAACCTGACCGCGCTCCACCGTGACGTCAAAGGACATCTCGAATGCCGCGGACTGATACTGGGTGACCACGGGAGGATTTTTGCCGTCCCTGAACTCGACGGAGCCGTTCCAGATGTCGATATGTCCCACGAAGCCGCAGTTGGAAAAATCGCTGAAGAGGAGATCACCTACCTCATGACGCGTGGGCTCAGCGAAGATGAGGCCACCTCTGCCATCGTTCGCGGCTTCTTGGACATCGAGATCAAAGGCGTGCCGCCGGCGTTACGAGAAGAGATGCGCCGCGCGGTGCACACGACTGAGGGCATCGGCCTCTAGCGCGCCTGCAAAAACGCGCAAAATGAACAAGGACGCCGTCGACAGCGGCTTCGTGGCAGCTGCACGGCTATTCCTTCAGATTTACGTAATAAAGCATGCGCCGATCGATCCGTTTGATCCAGCGCGCCTGGTAGATAGAGACGTAGAGCGTGTTGTTGCCGACGCGGATGGAGATATCAGTCTCTTTAGGCGGGCTTATGGACGTGGGAAGAATAAGGGCGCCCGAACACGTCGTCGTAACTCTAAAATCCTTTCGTTGCTTTTTGATATACGTCGCAACGGCTTCGTCAACTTCGATCTCTTCTAGACTCATCATTAGTTCAATCTAGGATGTTGATCCGAATATGAATATATATGCATCGACGTTTGCCGCAGTGCTACGTGCTACCGTTTCTTGGCGCCTCATCGCTCGGCCACGAGTCCGGCTCCTGTGAGGCCATTTGCGTAACTTAATAAACCCCCTCTGACTCACTGTAAATGATGAACGGCAGGTACGTGACCAGCTGCTTGGCGTGCACGATACGGAGCAACCTCGTGCTGATGGTGGAACAAGAAAGCGGGTACTGGGCCGGTCGTTGGATACTCCCGGGAGGCAAGCTGGAACTCGGCGAGGGCTTGGACGACTGCGCCGCGCGTGAATGCTACGAGGAAACGCACGTAAAAGTCGCCATCTCTCGGCAGGTCAAGGCGTACGTATCGTATGATCCCAACACCGAGTGGGACAAGCAAGTGCTGCTCATTTGTTTCGAAGCAGAGTATTTGAGCGGATTTCCACACGTGGGGCACGGCGTAACTGGCGCGAAATGGATCGAACTCGAAAAAATTAAGGAAATGAACTGGCGTAATCACGCCGTACCCGACATCATCCTCCAGATGATTACTGACACGTTAGGGTCCGAGGATGTCTAACTTCAGCCTCATCACGGAACGATTTTTTTGACCTCTGCGTTTTTTCTGAACTAGCACCTAGTTCACCGCCGCCCGCCCGCCCTGTACGCGCTCGCGATAGAACTCGATCAAACTAACTGTGACGAGCTCTCGGGGCTACAAGTAGACCAAACCCTACCGCTCTTTTATTGCTTTGATGAATTCTTCAATGGGTATCGCAGGCATGCTGATTATCTTGACGGTTCCGCGGGCGCCTAGCTCGACCGAAGCCCGAAGGATGGTTTCATTATCAGGCGCTTCGACGATGTTCACAAAGTCGTAGGGCCCTACGACGGCGTGCTGAGATACGATTTTCACCTGCATCGCTTCCATCTCTCGATCGACTTCCTGAATGCGATTAGGTCGCTGCCTTACTGTCTTCCTGCCTTCAGCGGTGAGTGTCGACAAAAGAATGTATGTGGGCGTGCAACCACCTCCACACACAAGGTTGGCATGAACGAACTTCTGTCTTTCCCTGAAAATAGTTTGAACGCGTGAATTCTAACCGCTGATACGCAGTTTCTGATACTCGTGCATAGGGTCAAGTTCCGGAATATGGCGAGGCCGCCGTCACGCGCCTTTCTGAGAATTCACCCGCACCTTGGGATACCTGCACGCGGGAAGAGCGAGCGTACAGGTTTGGAATAGAAGCAGCGTTAGTCTCAGAATCTCGTGCGTCACAGTTCCACGAGCTCATACGAACTTGTTCCGAGTCCGATCTCCTCCCCATACGTGATCTGTATCGATCCTTGTGTCTGGCCCCAGACCCCTTTGAACTTGTCCTGCCCTGGCTGCAGATTGTTGACAAGGCGAGTGCCTGGCAAGCCTTGCTGCTGGTTCACCAAATCCAAGCTCGCAGCGTCAATGGCTACGGGATCGGTGGAGGCGAGAATCCCTACGTCGGGCACGATGGGCGCGTCACTCCAGGGAACACAATCGCAATCAGGCGTAATCTGCAAGAGGAAATTGAGGTACCCCACGCGCTTACCCACGGTCGCGCCAAAGGCGTATTCAGTCAGCATCTCCATAAACTGTGGGAGATCATTTTTCCAGTCGAATCCGATAGAGGAGGTTGTGCACGCCATCATGCACTCGCCGCAGCCTACGCACAGATCGCGATTGATACGCGACACGCCTTCTTCAATCGTGATGGCAGAGCGCGGACATATCTCGACGCATACCCCGCACGCCGAGCACCCCTCCTCGTTGACGATCGGACTCATACCTTTGTGCTGGTCCATCTTCCCCGCGCTCGGAGCGCATCCCATCCCCAGATTCTTTATCGCGCCGCCGAATCCAGCCAGCCCGTGTGCCTTGAAATGCGTCATCACGATCATGCTCTGGGCAGAGACGACGTCGCCTGCGATTTTTACCGTTTTGAAGTGTTTCTTGTCGATTCGTACGTCCCCGTAGTGATCGCCGACGAGACCGTCAGAAATGATAAGGGGGGCCCCCAAGACTGCATAGTCGAACCCGTGCTCGAGCGCGGTGGCGAGGTGGTCGACGGCATTATGCCGACTTCCAGAATAGAGCGTGTTTGCGTCGGTAACAAACGGCTTTCCGCCGCTCGCTTTTACCCGCTCGACGACTTGCCGGACGAACTCTGGGCGAAGGTGTGAATCGTTGCCGCGTTCGCCGACGTGAAGCTTGATAGCAGTTAACGCGTCAGCTTCGATTAGCGTGCCAAATTGCGCCTCATCAAAGAGCTTTCTCACTCGAGTGACCGCGCTTTCATCGGCGCTTCCAGCCTTCAGGCGCGCAAAATATACTGTGCTTGCCATTCTTCTCCCTCGGTTGCTTACGTAATCCCGCGATGTAACGTCCCGCCGTGATCTGCGGCGTTGCTAACGTTTGCAATCGTTTCCTGGCGCACTCTGGAGGTGAAAACGAAGTGACTGCCCTCCATTTGACGTTTCGCTGTTCAGCCCTGATCTCGCACAAGCGTGGCCCACTCGCCTATCTTGTCCAGCTTCTTCTTAAGTGGTAGTGGGTTATGGACGGCCTTTGCCCATATGACGTGCACTCCGTCCAGCGATTCGCCAACCTCTTTGCCGAGCGGCTCTGCCTCTCGTCCAAAAACAACGGCCACGGGGGTGCTGCGTGACAGCGCAGCAATCGTCGCGAGATATTGCAGGCCCGAGTCCTTGTGAATGAAGCCAAACGTGAGATCGACGTCGAACGTTCCCTCGGCCATCTGGTCGATGCACTTGTCGATGTTCATGTACGACTCGATGTATACTTTCTTGGGATCGGCGACTCTCATTAAGTTGACAGCGCTCGGTGTTCCGGCACAGATCACCTCAAACCCCTGCGCTTTCAACGTGTTCCCGATATATAGCGCGAGGCCGGTTTGCACCGGAACCTCGGGACACCCCAATAAGAGTAACGCCTTCATCACTATCGATACATGAACGTCGACCTCTGTATTATTCTTTTGCAGCGCAAAAAAGCCGATCAACCTGCTCCTTCTCGAGCCGGCTCATCGATACAGCACGCGAGACTACCTCGCGTCGCGGGTATTGTGGTGGACCGGCGGGAAAATGTCGACCAGATGGGCGTTGAAAGACGCGCGCACGATGACAAGTGGGGGGCGCGCGTTAGCGCTAGATCCGTTATCTGCAGTTAACAACATTTCGCGAGGCCCCTCGTGGAGCAAGCAAATTGAAAGATGGATGAACTTCATCGATGAGAGTAGAATGTGGAATATCTTTCACTTGCGAGTTTAGGACTGCGAGGACTGCGTCAGATTTTCAAGTGCTATCGCGGCCTCAATACTGGCAGGTGTGCCAGAAACTTGTTACGTCTCGCTATGATGCTTGACATTTTTTATCTACCGCTTTTTCGTGTTCAACTGCTTTCCGCAGAATTCATTCTAGAGACGATTAGAAACGTTGAAGCGTAATAGTGTTCCTCTGACGACGTAATGGATGGTAAATCACCTGATAAAAACGCGCCCGAAAGGATGGTGTGGGCTTTTGAGAGCGCTGAGCTGATACTGTACGGCGCAGTCGGGGTGTTGCTCGTTGTCATTGCTGTCCTCGCACTCGCTGCAGAAGTCGACAGCATACGTCAGTACTTGACCGGTAACCCGGTAATGGGACTAAGCTCCCTTATCGCCGCGATAATCGCGCTTGAGCTGCTGATGACGGTCGTCGGCTATATGAAGACCAGATCCATTAGCTTGGGGCTACTTCTCGGGGCAGCTCTCACGGCGATGGTACGGGAGATCATCATCTTCGCCTATCAGCCCACCAACTCACAATACTTTGTTCTCATCTTGCTTGCGACTGCGCTTCTCGTTGCGGCGGTCTACTTTGTCGGCGATAAAACGATTCACACATAGTTGCGCTCGTCGTGTCCGCGCGTTCGACCGCTTTTTGCGCTCGTTCGTACCCGACGTCGACAATTAGCCGTCTCATTCTTCATACACTTCGAGCGCAGACATCACAAGCTTTTCTGGATCGTGTTTGCACGCTCCTGTGATGACATATCTATGCTGCACGGGCAGCTGTCGGAACTTTTTGGATGAAGTTTCGTGCCGAAAGTGCTCGCAAGCGACCTTGCAAACGCGATGCCGCAGGGAGAAACACTTATATCGCCCCCCGCTTTTTTACGCCCGCAACACCACGAACGTTTCTCCTTACGGGCAGTGGTGCAACAAACTGCCGGGGTCATTTCTGAGACTCCGGCCCTTTTAACACTAGTAGGCACGGGGTGACTCATAGGCGCGGGATATATAATATCGAGCATATAGGTTTGACGGAAAAATGCGTCTCTCACTGGGTCTAAAGCATTCAACGGCTTTGTTTTTTGTTTTCACCCGATAGAGCACTAGGATTATTGCCCCTCCCGCATGACTGGTGGCTATGACAAAAGCAGACGAGGCAGTTGCCCTCTTTCAGCAGGGGTTCACCTGTTCACAGGCCGTTCTTTCGGTCTTTGCAGATGACTTCGGGCTCGATCGGGATCTGGCACTTCGCATCTCGCAGGGATTTGGTGCCGGGATCGCTTACACGGATGATGTGTGCGGGGCTCTCGCCGGTGCGATCATGGTGATCGGGCTGCGATACGGGAGGATACGCGCTGATGACACCGCAGCGAAAGAAAAAACCTATGCGGTGGTCAATGAGTTTCTCCGGGAATTTGAAACGAGCCACGGGTCAGTAGCCTGCACCGGCCTGCTCGGGTACAACCTGTCAGACCCGCAACAGGTTGCGGAGGTGAAGAAGAGCAAAGTCGTGATGGCACGGTGTCCGGCGCTTGTCCGGGATGCCGTCAGACTCGTTGAAAAAGTAGTTTGATTTTCGCGGGCGGGGCGAGTGATACTGCGACCTTCGACGTGCAAAGAGTGTCACTGAGCCGCGCCGTACGCGCAAAAGAATACACCGTTCAACTTGCATTCGGCCCAAACCGGACAAGAAGGGCACACACATCCCTTTTTTTCAAGGGTCTTTTCGCTTCTACCTCGTGCGCAGAACAGTCCGCCCGCAAGACTGCTTTGATTGTACGTCGGACAGCGTTCTGTGTAGCACAAGCACTTCGCGTAGTTCTCATTCGTGTTTTCTACTCGCGGACGGTTCCTCTTGAACATCGGCCTCTATCTCTTCTTGTATTCTCTACAAACTTAACTATTTCACAATGATCGACGCGAAAGACTGAAGCCGGCTCCGCATCATGATTCAGTGCGGTTGCGATTGAGTGAGCTCCTGAACACTGAGCAGCACGCTCGAGAATGGCAACCCGGGGCATGAAAATTGAAGTTACGCATATTAGGCCGCCTGCGTAGTGCCTGTGCTGGTAAGAAAAGGTGAGTGCGGCTATTTTGAGGTGAATGATGGAAGATAATCGTGGAGGACTCAAGACACTTATCGCGGTCCTGGCTGGCTTCGACAGCATTAAGAAGAACAACGATCTCGTTCAGGTATTCCACGAACTGTATGATAAAGGCGACAATCGAGAGACGTTGAGGGAGTTTCATTTTCTTTTCACGGGCGGCACATTCAACCGCGTCGTGCTGGGCGAGGCTGATCCAGAGCCGTTGCAGACCGAACGGTTGCAGCCGATGAGGGACGACGTGCGAGAGTTCCTATTGCAGGAGTGCGGCATCACCGTCCTCCCTGATCGAAAGAAGTGCGGCGTAACAATTCTTGCGAACACGATTGTGGAGCGCCAGTGCAGCATAGTGTGGTCGTTCCTAAGCCCGATTACAACGCACTGGCTGAGCCCTGAATATCGTGCGTTGAATCGACTGAGTGACCTTTGGGACGTTAAGCGCCTCGTGAACGCCGGTTCGGTGAAAGACTGGTTCACGAACGAAGCTGCACGAGACGTCAAAAGAAACCCCCAGAAGGCGCCGAAATCGCCGCTTAAGGTACGACTGGGCTCGCGCGAACGCGATGGCGCGTGGCCTGTCGCGGCACGAAGAAACGGAAACGCATACGACGAAATAAGCATACCACACCGCGCCCGCGACTCGGCGTTTTTTGCTCGGTTTGAAGACCAAACGATCGCACTTATCGCCCACGACGAGATGAAACAGCGCATGATCGATTTTGCCATTCAGTACGAGGATGAGCTTTGTAAGTTCAATCGTGTCTTGACAACTGGCCGTACGGGTGAAGAAGTCGAAAACGCCTGCAGAACGCTGCGCGACGGGGGGACCATCAGGCGATACTTGCCAGGGCCCAAGGGCGGCGATATAGAAATCGCGACAGAGATTCTGTTCGATCGATGTCACGTCGTGGTCTTCTTTATCGATCCATTGCGCCCTCACGCACATATTGACGACATAATGGTGGTTTTCGCGGCCTGCATGGCCGAGATTGAAGGTAATGATGTGAGGCTCCTCACCAATGAACTGCACGCACGAGAATGGATGGAGGAGGCCGTCCGACGTCACAGATGATCGAGCGGCGCTAGCAGTGTTCACGCGAACGGCGCCGGCAGTGTGACCCAAACTTCGGCGCTCGGATTTTCACTTCGTCTCACGAATGCGTGCGGGAAAAACGCAGACTGAATGATGCGCGAGACTACGCCGCTAGCGACGCAACGCTCCGCAGCAGCCCACGAGGAAGTATTTAAACTGGGAGTGCCAAAGCTAAGAGCTACGTCCTAGTGAAACCACTGCGAGAAGCAGCGCCTACAATGCCGGATCCGATTACTCACCTCATTGTTGCTACTTCGCTGCTCTGGCTGTTTTGGGACAAAAAGTACCGGAACTATGTCCTTCTGTTGTCTCCCCTGGCGGTGTTTCCGGATTTAGATCATTTGGTGCCGCCTTTCCACCGTCTACTTTTGCACAACGTCTTCATCCTCGTGCCCACCATCGGCATTGCGTTGTACGCGCGCTTCCGGACAAAGAATGAAGTTTTATTTAACGTGGCACTGATCGCGACCTTCTACCTGCTTTCACACCTGTTGCTTGACCTGTTCACGGGCGCTGGCGTGCCTCTGTTCTATCCGCTTTCAACGACCACCTTTGGCTTCACGTACGAGTTAATCATTGCTCACGGCTCTCTGGTACTAGTCCCTGAGCACCCCGCCTTATTCGTGCAAAGCGAAGTGCTCGGCATCGCGGTGACGTCCCTGGCGCTGGCCGTGATTATATTCGTCAAGAACCGGCTGCCCTTCCAAAAAGATGTTTCGCTCGCCGCCCAAGCTTATGGTTAATCAACCTCGCGAGCTATTCGCATGCACGCTCACTTTTATCGACAGGCGCAGCACGCGTTGTCAGAGTTTAAGCTTCGTAGTCAGGAGCGAGCAAGAGCAAGCTGAGCGTCGCTCGTTGAACGTGGTGCTGCGTGCCAGCTCAACTGTAAGCGGCTACGATAAAAAAGTTGACCAAAAGTAGACCAAAACTTTACAATATATTCAGGACAGTCTACCGCGGTTCAGACTTACAAATGCTAGAGGGATGCCACGATTGAGTTTTGCTATCTATCTGATTTTTTAATATTTTGCATATAATTAAGCTGCTGCCGTTGCTGTTGACGGCAACCAACAATTCAGAGACGGACGTCTCTTACAGATCACACACGCAGGTCGATGCTAGTGCCTCACGGCAAATCGATGGCAGCTTACCCGGAAACACGACGAATAGACTCCGTGGCGCCGAGCGTGAACAGCTGCGTGAATGACGCAAAAGCAACTGCCTGATGTCGTGTCATCAAGGCAGTAGCTCCGCGCCTGCTCACTCGATCGAGACTGCTCGATGTTGGCGCGTCAATTGAGGGCGCTTGCTTTCTGTGCTCGTGCTCACGGTTGTGGTTGTGGCTGTGGAAATGGCTGTGGAGATGGCTGTGGCTGTGGAGATGGCTGTGGCTGTGGAAATGGCCGTGGCTGTGGCAATGGCTGTGGCTGTGGCAATGGAATTGACCTTTTTAATCCGCTTGATTCTCGAAAATGATGTCGCCAGCGCGCTTTCGTGTCTCGTCGAGCAGGTTCTCAATTTGCTTAGCTTTAGCGTCGTCGAGGTAGGTGCAGTTTGAAAAAATGGTGCCAGCGAGCGAAGCAACGCGCTTGCCGATTCCAGGGAGTGAATTCCAATTGGGTTGCCCCTGGCTTGCCGCGAGCTGATCGATCCGCTCACGGTTTTCTTCAACGCACTTTTTGCCCTCATCGGTAAGCGCGTACACCTTCTTGTTTTCGTGTTCGCTCGAGCTTACATAGCCCTGGTCCTCAAGGAGCTGCAGTGTCGGGTAGACCGCTGCAGGACTCGGCGCGCGGCCGTGCTTGTTTTCGATAGCTTTGATGATTTCGTAGCCGTTGAGAGGCTGTTCTTGTAGGGCGAGTAGGACGAGATATTTCAAGTGTCCCTGTTCGTGTCTTGGGTGTTTGAACCAAGCTTTGTAGAAATCTGGTATGTTATGCCATGGTCCACACGGGTTCTGATACGTTTTGTAGCTCATTTAATCCTCCGATATATCTAAAGATATATTATAAGATATTCTCATATTTAAGAGTTTCGCTGAGTGAACCGCAGCGACCTAACACTTCCAACGCGGAGCTTTAAAAGCGCACCCCGCAGCGGTCAACCCGATACGAGCTTTGCGTTGCCACGTCGGAGCGGGTCGCGCCCCGAATCGTCGTAACGGGCAAACGCCGACCTCACCCGGCCACCGAAGACCGGTGCGAGACTAGATATCCGACTAGCGACTAGTATACTTGTCGCACAGGTGCGGACACGGAGAGAGGAAATGAGCGAAACTGCACCCGATACGCTCGATGGGACAAACGCTGATGCACCGATCGAAGTACAGAGAACGTGCGAAAAGCCGGTAAGCCCCAACTGCGAACGCACGGCGTTGTACACCGTTATCTTGCCTGACGACGCCATGACCGTTCCGTGCTGTGAGCAGTGCAAAGACGAGTACGTTAAGCGCGCAAATGCTCAGGACGTGCCTGTAACGGTCCGTGCTGGCACTCGTATAGAAGCGGGGCCGATGGCCCCGCGCTGGCAGCAAAGGGTCAGGCAACGCATCACCTCGTGGAGCGGGCGGCAGCGGCAGTGGCTGGCACTCGTGATTGTCGTGCTTCTGCTGCTCATCGCTGCGGCGGAGGTTTTTTTGAGGCTGGCCTTCAGCTAAAAAATGATCGGATACGCCACGCTCTCCCCTAACACGGGCGTGAACATTGCCAACCGGGTAAGTACCCCTCGCGTGAGCATTCAAGAGTCTACTGGTGGCAGGCAGCCGCGATCGAGGCGCAGCGAGACCCCCGCCGACGGTCGACAACGGCAAGTAAAGCAAGGAGATTCCGTATAGTGGTTTATTAAGCGTTTTTCACTCATCGGTTCCAGTGGAGGCGTTTGAGGCGTGATGTCGCCTCTCGAATAGTCGCAGAATGCAGCGCTCACGAAAAAATAACCGTTTTACGGGCGTAAAGAACCCTTATTTCGACTCCAATTTCCAAAAGAAGTAAAAAATCGAATCGGAACCGTTAAATCCGATGGTGCATTGCTTTATGCGCCGATTGTATCGGGCTGCACATTAGCAGGAGCCGGGCGTCGTCGGTCCTGGCCTACCTCAAACCGTCTCGTTGTTTGACGAACCCGTGCTCCGCGCTAATCACTGCATTTACGATGGCCATTCGCTTGTCGAGCTGTGGGTCGTTTTTCTTTGCGCTTTTTAGGCCTGTCCGGGTTTGTCTATCCAATCACGCACAAAGAAAAGCTGACAGCAGCGCGCGGCTATCTCTGTGCGACGCGTGCGCACTGAGATCGCGTGGCGATAAGCGACAATGATGTGATGTGATGATACGGTGATTTCTGCTTCGACGGCGCTGTATCCGCAGATCAGCGACAAAAACCTGCAGGACGTTTACGCGAATGTGCCGTTTTGAAAGTAAAAGATTGTATAACCCCTGGCTGGTGTAACACCACGATACACTCGGTGCCCTTGAGGAAGCGAGCACAGGCGGCATCGAGGCTATCTCTTTCTTTACACCACCTTTTGGGCGTGGTTCTAACGAATTTCCCGAAGTGCCAGCTGGTTCCAGGTTGTGCAGAACCATTCTGCGGTTCGATCTTGAACACCTAGTCGAAGGACGGGACTGCCTTGTGGTCGCGCCCTAGCCAGTAAAGCGTGAGCCCTTTGTCGATCCACGCGCAAGCGTTCTTTGGATCGACTGCCGGCTAACGAACTCGCTAGCTCATAAATGCAAAATCATACCGCTAAAGCGGAATGCTTAAAACCCGTACGAGCGCTAAGCCAGATGGAAAGGTCGTATGCCACGCAGAACCATTGGTGGAGCCCTTATTGCTATCATACTCGGACTAGTGGCAGGTCTCGTGCTGGGCGCCATTCTCGGCGGCGTCTTTGAACTCATACTCTACCTTCTCGTGAGCATGATCCTGAGCTGGATTGCGAGCGTCATAGGTTTTTGGATATTCGGCGCCCTCGCCGGGCTGTTCGTCGGCGGCATCACCGGCGGGGTCCTGGGCGCACTCATTGGGCTGATACTACATCCCCGACACTGGTCAGCGGCGTTTCACACGATATTTTACAGCGTCTTGGGGGCGGCCGCGGCGTGGATCGCATTTACCCGTTACGGCGTCACCTTTGGCGGTACGTTAGGAATAATCGACGGCGCACGTATGGGCGCAGTAGTTGGACTTATCGCAGGCCTCGTCGCCGGGACACTTGCCGGGAGCACGAGAAAAATGAGTATGGTCTTTAGCGCCGTCGGTACGGCGGTTGGCACAGCGATATTTGGCACGTACTTCTTCTCCTATTTTGCGTCAACGAAAGGTGTCGCCCTCGGCCTCGTTCTGGGCCTCTTGATAGGCATCCTGTCAGGGTATCACGCAGTGGCTCGTGCACGATGATAGGGTCGTACGCCGTAGTAGCGCTCAATTGTGGTTGTAAAACTTCTGGACTGGGTTGTAAAACTAGTTCGCTCAACGTATCCCAGCCTGCCGTGAGCACGATCGTTTTTCCGTCTTCCGAGGCGTAGACGCAATATCTGTCTCCCACGCAGTTAGAATAACGCTCAGGAAGTCTAAATTGTGGGTACACATGCCCTTTCGCCCGGAGCGCTCCGAGTTTGACGTGCCGCTATACCCCTTCCTAGATATTACCTGCTTCATAGCAAATCACCTTTACTATAATCGCTCCAGCTCTTCTTTATTCTAAACAAATCTATCTTTGGAGATAAATAGCCTAATATGATCAATACAGGCCACAAATATGGCTAGGCTCTCAGAACAACAGTTGGGGTAGTAGTCGCGTTGCTTGGGCTTTTCGCGTATGAGGGGTAGTACTTACGAACGTTTGCGCTTGAGTTAAAAGAGCAGCTTGCCCAGACCCTCGTTGAGGTTGTCACATCGATTGCTGAGCCACCTCTTCGCCAGATCATTGATGTGTTGCAGCAGGTGATGTGCACACGCGACGCAGAGAAGCTGGCGATTTCTGTGCTGGAAATTTACGAAGGCGGTTAACGAAACAAACAGCGGTTTTGTCAAGAGCTGGCTGTTTTATTTCGCGATTAAACGCAGGATTAACGCGCTAAAGGGAGATGTGAATAGCATGAGGAGAGGGGCCCCCAAACAAAATGGAAAGAGGAGAGCACGTGGATTAACGCAGAGATACCAGACTTGCGATGAGGCATCTTGTGCCCTAAATCTCCTTTTTATTCACGGGATGGTGAAGCCGAGCACGAATAAAAGTAGCACGAGCAAAGCTCCGGGGATCCCAGCCAGTGCACAAATAATTACAGTGATGAGGTTTATGGGAACCGCAAACCCAAGGAATTTCGCCAAAGCCAGAATGATGAGGCCAAATATCGAATTAACTACTAGATATCTTATTGTGCTCCCCAGACTCATAACACCAACTTAACTACAAGATCTAAAAGAAGGTTTCGATTTTTTTTAACTCGCTGGCGAACAGTCGACAATGTAGTCAAACCCTGCCTGCTCGGCGGTGATCGCACACGTGAGCAAATCCGTGGAGGGATACTGTTCGGGTCCCGCTTTCGATCCCACCTTAAACGTTTTGCCCATCAAGCAATCTCATCTACCCTTCTTTCAATCATTCGGACGCCACGAATGGATTAGTCGGTATCGACTTCTTCCTGCCTACGTCGCTTCTCTTTCTCTCCTTCAGCTATCTTCTTTTGCTTAATTACTTCTCCTTCGATCTCCTTTTTCTGCTTCTCTACCTCACCAACAACTTCTTTGCCCTTCTTTTTTAGATCTCCAATATCCACCATAGTCGTAACCCCCCTGCATAGGTCGGCCCCCCGTAGTCTGCCTGCTCGACGCTTCTCGTTCTTGTTTTTGACTGGCCGTTCTCTTCTAGTCTTCCCGGGTCTTTTCTTCTCGGTATTTCCCGCTCGCCTTCAGCGCATCAACAAACTTGCCGCGAGCGATTTGGTTTTTTCTCCTTTTTATATGAGCCCAAATACCCGTAAGATGATGAGAATATTACTACGACAACAATGAGCTAAAACTAATATAATGGTATTCCCAATATTTTTGAGACCATCATAAAAAGGAGGTGATGAGGTATATGGGTGTCAGGGACTTAGTATGGCTTATTATCGTGCTGATAATTATATTCGTGGCTCTGCGCTATTTGGGTATCGTCTAAGATGATTAGACCAGTAGCATAATACCACGCGGATCAAGAGGGTGTTGCACGAACGATCTTCTGCGAGCCACGAATACAGCTCCTGCGATTTTGGTTGAAGGATAAGTTCTTGGAAAGAACAAGGGAAGGGCGCCGAACGCTAGTGAAGTTCCACTTCGCCTTCAGCCTCGCCTTCGTAATATCGGTCTGAGACAACGACTGTATCTTCTGTCGCCTTGAGCGCTTTCGACCACGGAACGACCATGTCACTCTTCAGTAGACCTTGGGACACCTTCAGCACAATTTCTTTAGTCCCTTTAGTGATTAAGACATCGGTTACTTTACCTAGCTTATCTCCACCTTCGGTTTCGATGTTTTTACCTACGACACCAACGAAGGCGGCCTCATGATATTCTCTACCTTTCATGCGTTTTACCTGCGTTCAATTGTTCCTTACCGAGAGATAAGATTTATGGGCTGAAACGTCGGCCTGGTGAAAGAAAAACCGCTCGAAGAAAAAGATATATGGAGTAAAAAACGCTTGCGATTTCTGTGCTTGAAATCCACGAAGGCTGTGATCGAGACGAGCGAAGTTCAAAGTAATATAGATGCTCGTTCTCGCTTCTAGGCCGCTTCGCGCCTCAGATCCTCACTAATATTCTATTGTTCTTACTTTAGTTTCGTACGTTTCAAGGTCGAGTGTCTCGATCTGCCGCGTGATTTCAGCCATCTTTCCTGCCATTTGAAGAAAATTAGCGGGCATGTTCTGCATTATTTCAGGTGATATACTCAACTCTTTAGGATCTGAGAGTTTCTTTCCAGTTGTTACGTCGAACGACGAAAAGTGAGCCGCACAGCGAATTACCTTGCCCTGAAGTGTGCCCAAATGGAGCGGGGCATTCGAATGCGGGCACCGATCGTTAAATGCGTAGAACGTGCCCTCAACATTGGCGATGACCACCTTTTTTCTTTCAACCTCAACAAGGCCCATTTTGCCTTTTTCAATATCTTGTGTATCTGCAACGTCAACCCATTTCACACATATGCCCCCTCATTTGTTATTCGTTAAGGTTCAAGTGAATAAATACATTATTTATGTGTATCAGCTTGTTTGAAGCCTTGGTGCTTGCAACTCTGTGCTTTTCACGTTCAGCACGTTCTTGCAGCTAGGTTATCACCGTCAGCACAAAACACCTTTTGTGCAAGCAATCCGTCCTCAGACCTATACAGGCGATAAGAAACAGGCCATCCACAACCTCTTTGCTGCGTACGTTCACACAGTGCCACTTGCAGACCTTCTCGAAAAACTTAGAACGCTCTCGGCGAGACGCCCAACTAAGATATGTGGTCATATACGGGGCAGCGTGCAGCTACTGCCTAGAGCCGAACGCCTTGAATGACGACCATCTTGAAGCTATTTATGACGTCAGAAAAAATCGATCAACCTATTATAGCATTGGTCATGTAAAAAACACGAAAGTGTCAAGAGAACGAGACGGAGCATGCCGGCCAAAGCAACAACCCCGACCCGTGCAGATTCTCAACAAGGGCTCCTTGAACGTCTCCCGATTTAAAGTTAAGAGAGAGCACGACAGGTTTGCTATCATCCGCTTGTGCCGTCCCCGTACGTTAACGACTTAGCTTGTTTCTACCAAACTGGGATCAATCCAGTCGGGAACCGACAATTCGTCGTCACTGTCCTTTTCGAGCCATATCTCGAACCCGATCGAGTCTTCTGAATCTCGAATGTCGTGCCTCGGAAATTTAGTCCTAGAAATAAACTCCTCGAATTGGTTTTTCGTGTAGGCCGTCCGTCGAAGCCACTTAAAGGTCCAGTTCATCGTAAGTGAACCTATTCTGCTCAAGCCCATGCTTTTTACAGAATTACGCAAGGCTTTATCTGACGCGTCTCTCCGCATGTCGATTATGACGGCCTTTCCGTGCGCGCGCAACACCCTGTACATCTCACGCAGAGCCCCAATCGGGTCTGCAAAATTTTTGAACGCGGCCGTTGAGATGATGAGATCAAACGTTTCATCGTCAAACGGCATGTGTGCGGCATCTCCCTCTCTAAATTGCACCGCGGCCCCTACGCCTGCTTCCGTGGCGTTCTTTTGCGCAATCTCAACAAATGTTCTGCTGATGTCCAATCCGACAATCGTGTGCTTTCCACGTTTTGCCAGTTCTATTGCCAGATAGCCAGGGCCGGGAGCGACTTCGAGGACGCTATCGCCCTCCGTTACGTTCTCGGCCACCATTTTTGCCCACGTTTTATATTGTTCCGGCGTACCTTTTCGGGCGTTCTTGTCATACCACTTGGCAATAAAGCCCTCCATTCCCACTCTCTTGTATCCTTTCGCGACCTTAGGCGATGGCTTACTTTCGTCAGTGAATTCTGTATGCATCTTGACGACTCCTTGCTGGGTGTGCCCTCTTCACGTTCATAGTGCAGTTTATTTGGCTTCAGGCTCCTCTCGGATCGATTTCATAATCTCCTCATACGGCATAGCCTCAGTCTCCCCCACGAACTTCGAGAATAGCGCAACGAACTGTTCTTGCTCATCAGAAACCAGCCTTGACATGCCCTCTGCCACGTAATCGAACACCTTCTGTTCGGTATCTGCGATCCAGGTTTTCGCTTTCTTAGTCGGGACGACGAAGACGTCGCGCTTATCCTTTTCACCGCGGACTCGCTGTACATAGCCCTTCTTCTCAAGCGCGTCGATATAGTAAGAAACCGTACTTTTGACGACGTCGGTGGCTTTTGCGATGTCCTTCATGTTAACGTCAAAAAAATTGCATCGATAGACGATGAATGACTCATTCGCGGACAGATCACTTCGCATTCCCGGGCCTACTCCAAACGCTTTGTTGGCGATGGCTTGAATGATCGATAGATACAGACGGAGCCGATATGTCTGTTTGTCCATGATAGTTCATAGATCCGAACTATTATAAGCCTATTTCGAACATTTGAACTATTTAGGACGAGTATGAGGCACGCGTTTTTGATTTTGTGACGGGACGTTTGCTTTTTTCAGAATCAAGAGGCCGAACATTTATTCAAAATGAAGTGCGTTCACCGCCTAGAGATTCAGGGCTGAGACCGAACGTAGATTCGAGCTCCTTGAGTCTTTACAACACATTTTGTGCAAACGATCCCCCAGATTGATGCAGGCGACAAGAAACAGGCGATCTACAACCTCTTTGCTGCGTACCTCCACACAGTGCCACTAGAAAAGCTTGCAGAGAGCGTAGAACAAACGCGACGAGATGCGCAGCTCAGATGTGTGGTGCTATACGGGGCAGCCTGTAGCTACTGCCTCGGCAGGGCTCAACGCCTCGACGGATCGTATGTGCAGACGTTCGCGCTTGACTTAAAAGAAGAGCTTACCCAGACACTTGCTGCGTTTGTCACATCGATTCTAGCGGGGCCGCATCGCCTAGACGCTGAAGAGGCTGAAGAGCCCTCTGGCACACTAACGGCACTACATAGGACTCACTCGGTGGAGTGTGTACCTCATCACCCGCTGCGGCCTCCCCCTGGAACGCCAGTTACTTCCGCCTCGACGTCTTTGTGCGTGGCAGCGACGGTGCCGTCTGGCAGAAGAACTGGAATGACAGTAGATGGTCTAACTGGCAGTCTCTCGGCGGGCAACTCGCCCCTAACACAGGACCCGCTGTGAGTGAAGATCTTTATCTCTTTGTACAAGGCACGGACCATCAGCTCTGGCATAAGGGTGCTGGGAGCGTAGGGCGCACTGGGGTAACCTCAGCGGAAAGCCCCCCGAGGCGCCGTCCACTGCCACACCGGCTTCAGTCCTCCCCCCAGCGACAACCCCATAGTGTGCGTCAGCACCACTGGCGGGAACCTCTGGGCTAGCGGAAACCCTGTAGGTAATTACAACGAATGGACCTCCGTGGGCAGCCCTCCCTAACGTCTTCAGCGTTGCTGATACCGATATGGAGACACGTATAGAGCAACGTACAGGTAAGGAACGCCCCTCGTAACGTGACGGGGGCGTGTTTTTCTTTTACTATTGCCTGGCCGTTTGTAACTCGTGCATCAGCGTAAGCAACAGCCCCCGGCCGCTTTTGCTGTGGTAGCTCTCATCTAAGAGCGTCACAATTCTTGAGCAGGCCAAGCGAGGATAGCATAGCGTGTTCCTTCTGACCTTTCCTTATCTCCTAGCTCATTTCAATGCCTGAGAGCGATAAATACGGCCTTTCGGTGTTAGTATCAGACCGCAGCCTTTAAATGGCTTCATCAGGGTA